>Ga0307377_10001737_pt1 | contig 26764 bp, 31 predicted proteins | sample TR3MG_FD_202535 | JGI IMG/M metagenome (GOLD analysis project Ga0307377, IMG submission 202535) | Soil microbial communities from Risofladan, Vaasa, Finland - TR-3 | ecosystem: Environmental > Terrestrial > Soil > Coastal area > Acid sulfate soil | place: Finland: Risofladan, Vaasa | collected... | reverse complement strand
GGTTTTTTCAGTGAAGCAGCAAGTATAATAAAACAAGTTGACTTCGAAGAAACAGAAAAACATTCATTTCAAACACTTCCAGAAGATAGTATTAACTTATATTCAGAAGCAGAAGTTAATTACTACAAAAAAGAGAAAGCATTGAATGATGCTGTCAAATATTGCAAGTCAAGACGTTTATACACAGCTGTAAATAAGCCAAAAAATCTTTATTTTAGTTTAAGAGATAAAATATATGGAAATGCAATATGTTTTCCTTTTTACGATAGAAACAACGATATTAATTTTTTCCAAGTAAGGGATATGCAAACGACCAACGGGAACAAATACAGGGGTAAGTTCAATGCAGAAAAAACAATCTTTAATATAAATCAAGTTGAAGATGATTATTTCTATATCTTTATATTTGAGGGTCCTATAGATTCAATGTTTGTGCGCAATGGAATTTCAATTGCAGGTACTTCATTAACTACAAAACAAGAAGAAATTCTTAACCAATTTCCATTCCATAAAAAAATATGGTGTTTGGATAATCAATATGTAGACGCCACATCCAGAGAAAAGACAAAAAAACTTTTAGACGCAGAAGAAAATGTTTTCATATGGCCAAAAAAATACAGTTCATTTAAAGATATAAATGAACTGTGTTGTAAGTACAATCTGGATAAGATAGGTACAGAAATAATTATTCAGAATACTGCAAATTCTAAGTTATCTGCGTTGGCTCTTGGACATTCTTTTTGAACAACCTTCTTTAAGAGGTTTAGAATTCATCTTTAAGACTTCTTCTTTATTCTTTTCTGTTTTCTTTACATCTTTACCTTCATCTTGTTTAGGTGAATTTTCTGATGTTGCTGAATAGTGTTCTGTGTCTTCATTAATCCTGTATTTGCCTTTATTGGTTTCTTCATTTTTAACAATATCAGCAACAACAAACTCAAGAGCCTTAATGAACTTTTGGGGTCTATTACGAACAGGTGCTTCTGGGCTTTCAGATATTACTTGTGTGTAATATTCTTTTTCAATGGCTTGCATGAACTCTTCACTGAACTGAATTTGACGAGGAAATCTCATAGTCTTTGTCTTTGTGATAGAAGACATCTGTTCAGAAATAAGTTGTTCAAATTTACTATTCATTAATAGTCACCATAGCCTTCAGGCGAACCTCTGAATCCAGTTCTTCCAATAGTATCACCTATTTCTGATCTGACAGAGTCAACGCTTGAGAATTTTTTTATACCCTTATCTGCAAAAAAGCTTTGATCTAAGTCTTTAACTTCTTTTCCATCAACTTCATCTTCCCCTTCTGTTTCATTTTCTTCTGGAGAGTGGACTACTTCATCAGAAGGTTCGATAATACCCATATCCACTAGGAATTTTACGATGGTCATTGTATCATAATCAAAGGTATCAAAGAAACTCTTGATTTCTGCAATGGAGAGGACTTCACCTTGTCCTAGAAGTTTAACAGCTCGTGCAACTCTGCGGTCAAATTGATCTGTAACAGCTTCTTGAATTTCTGTTTCACTGGTGTCTTTAATAACCTTGTAGTTTTTTGAATCTGTAGCTGGTTTAGCAGAGCCTTTTGTTCCTTTTGAAACACCACGACCATTTACTTGTGCTTCTTCATCAGTTAAAAATAAAGAAGAATTTGCTTTCATGAAACCTTTTACTTGAAGTAAGGTTGATTTAATTTTTGTTTTAGGAATATTGGTTCCTAATTCTTCATTAATATTTTTCCACACCTCTTGTGCTAAAATGTTTTTATCAACGTTATTATTATGTCCGTGGAAATCAAACATAGCAGCTCTAAGACCATAAGACGAATCCAAATCCATCTTTTCAATTACTTCGTCTATGGATTTGATAAAAATATTACCAATATCTAAATCTTTTTTACCATTGATTGCTTTAGAAAAGAAACCTTTTGGTTTAATTTTAAAATATTCGTTGATTGCAGCAGTTACAGCTGCTTTATCATAATCAGCTGTAACCATTCCTTGCAATTGTTCATGGTCAGCAATTCTTGCAAATTCGTTAAGAGATTGTACCTCTTCATTTAATAATATTTTTACTGCTTTGTTAAATTTCATAATGTCTCCGTTAAAATATTTATCGAAGTTGGAATGTTTTGGGTTGTATTGTGTCTTCTTTACTCATGATGTCCATTAAATCAGGTGTCAATAGGGATTTTTCTTCTTTATATTGGTCACCTGTTTTGGGATCTATATACATTCTAGCCATTTCAATTCTCTCTAATCGATTTCCGAAGATTTCTATTACTGCTGGGCAATCTTTCATATCAAAAAATAATGTTTTTGCGTCTTTATATGTTCCATGGGCTGCTCTGAAGAAAAAATCTATCTCATTTTTAAATTCAATATCTGTATCTCTATTCTTTTTTTCATCCATTGGAATGTTATCATACTTTGTGATCGGAAAAAGAAATATAATATCATAAAATTTACATGTTTCTTGACATAAACGCATACTTTCTTCAACAAACTCGTGTGTAACATCTTCTGGGTTTTTATCATTGAGATATATAGTGTGTACTACATTGTCTAAAATTCCTCTGTCATGAATTACATGGTCTGTTTTTCTAAATGTCATGTGGTTATCAATGATATGGTCTCTTATTAATTTTTGATGTTCGAGAGAACCTTCTCTATTGACTTTAATATTACTATCTTTTAATAGTTCTCTGTAACTATTTTCTGATTTCTTATACATCGGAAACGCTTTGATAAAGTCGTTTATAAATGTCGTTTTTCCCTGACTTTGAGCACCGCTCACAAGTATTCTCATATCATTACCTCTAATTTTAATGTTGTTTGTGTCATTAACAATAATTATACTGCATTTTTTAAAAAAGCCAATAAAAAAAGCGACTTAAATTAATAAGCCGCTTTTTATGTTAGTTTGTATTAAAGATCTTTTAATTCTTTAGTTACGGAACTTAAGGTTTTAATTGCGTCATCTAGACTTTGTGTTTTAACTTCAACATCTGTCGAACCACAAATGAACCCCGTGGTTTTCTTTAGTGTTTTTAGTGCAACTTCAAGAAATCCTTCTACTTCTGCTATAATTTTAATAGCATTATCTCCTGCTTCACTGCCCTCTATCTGCTCACGAGCAAATTTAAGAACAACAAGAACAGATGATATGCCTTGGATTGTTTTTGTTACAACTGAACAAATCCATGGCGCTTTAATAAATGTAATTATTCTTTTAATCATTTTTTTTTTCTCCTACGAAAATACTTATAAGTTTTTGTTTATATAACTTTCAAGAATGTTATTTTTTTCTAATACTGTTGCGTTGCGATATTTAATATTGTAACTTTCAAACAATGACTTGAAATTAACATCTTGTTCAACGTGTTCATATAAATTAATATACACAATTTCTTGAATTTTATGGGCAATTATGTTTTGTGCACAAGAAATACATGGTGAATGTGTGCAATATAGCACTTTACCTTGTCCTCTTTGAATTAAACTTAGGGCATTTGTTTCTGCGTGTATATAATAAGGTCTTGATTCTTCATTATTTTTAATTACAGCATCTAAATTAAATCCTTGTGCATAACCATTATATCCAGTCGCAATAATTCTACCATCGTGGTCTTCAATTGCACAACCTACTCTAGTTTTTCTACCTTCTGACCGGGTGGACGCTGATAAAGCCATCAAACATCCATATTCAGTTTTAGTTAACCTGTTGATATTCAACGATTAAACCCCAGTGACACGATCCCATGCCAGTATGTGGCTTCTTGTAACACCTCTATAGCCATATTTCTTGCACATATCGAATAAAAACTTAGTTGCTGCGGGCAAATCATCTCTGTTATCCACAGCCGGCATTAAAATAATCTTTTTCCAATGTATATTAAAAGGTTTGACAAAATCTTCTTGTATTTCAAGAATATCTGGTTCAGAACTAATTACAAATTTAAAATAACCTTCCGGGTGTTCTAAAACTTGTTCAATTGCTCTCTTGTTAATTCTCATTGGTTTGCCCATTCCTGAATTTGCCAATTTTGCAGAACAATTAATTTGTTGTATATAAGGGCCCACGACAATCCCATCGATTTCTTCTGGTTTGTAAAACCCTTTTTGAAATACTGGAATGGAACCATTGGTTTCAATCTCATTATACATCTGACCAACTGCTTCTGGATGTAAGTCAGTGAAGAAATCAAGAAAACCAACGATGGATTTAACATGTTGTGGCATGGTTGGTTCACCACCAGTCCAAATTAGATGTGTTCTACCTTCAATTATGTTAGAAATTTCACCCCAACTTTCAAATGAAGCGTATAATTCTTCATATGTCATTGGTGAATTAGTTTTCCAAACCTTTTCTGAGTCACACTTCCAGGTGGCTAGACCTTTCTCGAACATTTGGTTAAGACCGCATGCAAAATTGCACCCACTAAGACGAATGAAGATAGAAGGTATACCTGTTGTAGCACCCTCCCCTTGTATCGAAAGGAAAAATTCCGACACATTAATTATATTATTGTTTTCCATACCTTATTATACTACAAAAGATGAAGGTGTCACCTGAAAATTATATTTTTTTACAAGCCCATGCCAGAACGAACAGCTTCGTAGAGTTCCTTGATTAAATTTTCATCTTCAGTTGGAATTCCTTGAGCAAATAATTCATAATCACCTTCTGCTGCAGCTGCTCTCATTTTTGAAGCACTCATTCCCTCTACACCCTCGGCATCTGGGTCACGTTCACCCGCAGATCTGATTTCTAAATTATCAAATGTATATGCAATTTTACCGGTTTTGTCAGGGACTCCATTATATTTTTGTAAGAATCCAAAACTTGATACTCTATCATCCCCTACTATAAAAATGATATCCTTGTAACCATGTTTTGATAATTCTTCCAAAGCAGCAGGTGGAGTAAATTGTCCTTTGAACATATCATTACCAACTTTTACGCCAGGAAATAGTTTTTTAAAGAAATAAATCTTTTGGTCCAATGAAAGAGGATCTGTTTTGGGTTTTTGTGTATGTGAAAGAAATATAATTGGTGTAGCACCTATTTCTTCAGCATCAGAAACCACTTTATCAACAAGCTTTTTATGGCCTATTGTAATAGGGTTCATTCTTGCATATGTAACAACAGCTGCTTTTCCTGTTTGTTCATTAATTATTTTTTTGTAAAGTTTATCGAATAAGTTCATTTTAAAAAGATTTCCTTTGACTTACCAGAGGCTGCTTTAGATATAGGATAAACGAGAGGTCGTATTCCTAAAATACATTCAGTATTATTATTAAAAAAGAAAAACATTGCTTCTGTAAATCTGCTATATAAACAAGGAAGATAATTTTCTGATTCGGGCATTTGTGGATTTTTAATAAGGTGAGCTCCTGGTTTGATGTCTAATACAACAGCCTCTATTTCTTCTTCTTTTATTAACGGTCTTAGAGAAAGAGCGTTTGGTGTTTGAAGAACTATATTAACATTCTCGCTAGAAAATGGTGAATTCTTTCCCATTTCATATTCAGACCCATAAATTGATTTTAAAGCAAGATTTGAAATTGAATTCTGTTCCATTTTATTTTTTTTATTAAAGAGATCTATATAATATTCAGGTGTGCCTTTGGTATAGAAATATATTTTTTTAACAGAATTTTTATTTGCTTTAAACTCTGTACCGTTCTTATTAAATTTATAAGAATTTGCATCCCATAATGTTTTCATTAGAGGGTTTTTATTAATAATTTCAAGTTCTTTTTGAGAAGGTGGATAATTAACAGAAGGCAATAAATCACTTATATTATCTAAAAATATATCAATGATTGAATTAATACTACTGTCATTATTATAGAGGGTTCTTAGAGAGCCCCATTGTTGAAAAGACGCATCTTTTTTTACATCATATTTTCCATCTTTAAAAGAAATCCAATATACCGCTTTTCCTGTTTTTGAGTTAATTAGCTCAATATCTGCCTTTCCTGAACCTTCAATTTTTTTAGCTTTATTAAATTGGATATTTTGATTTTCAGTTTTTAAATTATGTTTTATAAAGAATTTTACAGGTGGAAGATCTTCAAGTGCTTTATTAAATTCTTCAACTTGTGCAAATTCTGCTCCAAGTCCAGCCGCTACTTTCTGTGTTAATTTAACAAGTGATGGATATTCAATAAACAAATCATATAAACACAATATCCTAAGAGTTGAAGTATGAGTACTGTTAATAGTATTTTTATTTTTAATCGATTCATATGTTTTATTAACATGTGAATCTGAAATTTTATTAAATTCTGCTATTCTTTTAGCACCAGGTGCTGGTGTTCTAATTTTTCTTATGTTACCAGCATACGTAATAATCAATTCACCATTATCGAAATCATTTTTAGAAATATCAAGTAGTGTGTTTTGATTAATTATATCTTCGTTTCTGTATATTCTGGATTTTTCAGAACCTCTAGAAAAATAAACTTGGTTCTTTAAAATTTCAGTAAAACGCAAATCATTTTTTATAATATCATAGAGTTCTGCTAGTTTAAGAAGTGCAGATTCGCTGGATAAACCTGATAATTTAATTAAAGCATCTTTTTTTGGAATATTGATATCTTCAATTTCTTCATCTTGTTCATCATCAGCAACTTGCTCAAGATATATACTTTGAAGGTTTTTAGGTGGGCGATATTGTTTGGTGTATACTCTATCATACGCTTCATTTAGTGTTCTCATCTTTCTATGCTCCTGTTTATGCGAGAAAATGTTCTTCTGGGTACTAATTTAATATCACCGTTTTTATTTGAGTATACATATCCTTCGCCACCTCGCTCACCAGCCATTGTTTGCTTAACCACTTGTGCATTATTGTCAAATTGTTGAACAATATCGTCCTTTATGTCCATTATCATGTTTACTATTTGCCATAAAACATTGAAGATTTGTGAATTTTCTTGAATATGTTGTGTTATGTTTTGTTTTTTTCTGGTGGAAATGTTTTGTGTTGCAAGCCAATCAAAAAAATCAGATCCTATATTTTCAAGTCCTGTATCAACTTTGGAATTTAAATATTTGTATAATACTTGTGGAAAATCAGCTATTTGTTTTTGCTTTAATATATTTTCATCTATAAGAGAGTTAATAGCAAGGTTATTTTGTGAAATAATTTTCTTAACACTTTTAATATTTTCTAAATCTACTTGGGCTTTATGTTCTACGAATACAGGAGGAATCACTAAAAGATCATTTCCTTTAAATATATTCAAATCTTTTAATGGTTGTTCATTTCCATCAAAATCAACTGCTCTATGAATTACAACACCAGCTTCAGATTTAGAAATTCTTTTACCTAAATCTGATGTTAAATCTACTTCATACTGAACTACGTTTGGTTGAAATATATAATGTCCGTTTTTAATTCCTGGTTTGTTATAATATAGAAGATCACCTTTAAAAAATCCTTTATAACCTTTGGGAATTGCATTTTTAAAGATGTAAAAAATTTGTGCCATCTTATTTGCAAATTCAACATAACTTGAATTTTCTCTATTTTTACCACCAGAACGGTTTAAAAACATTTCTCTTAATTCATCGGGGGATTTTGCTTTACCGTCATACCCTTTTGCGTAGAAACCAGACTTGTCTGTAAGAACGAATTCTCCGTTTTCATCATTCCCAAATATCAAACTCGGTGAACCATCCCATTTAACAGAAGTGTGATTAATACCACTTCTGGAGAGTGATTCCAAAGCGTCTAATGCTCTTAAAGCACCTTGTGAACCTTCCCAAAAGATTAAATCTTCAGCGTGTTGTATACGTGCTTCAGCGCCTTCTGTGATTAATGTTTCACTTCTTCGAAATTCTTTAAAATTCATAAATCTCCTGGTATTTCAAGTCCTTGGTTTTCCAATAACTTTTTATAACTCTCTAAAATCTTTGTAACTAATTCAGGTTCATATCTTTCTTCGATAGTTTTGCGCAAGGATTCATAACTATTAAGGTTTTCTGTTGATCCTAAATTTAATACCTTAACAATTTCTTGTGGATTAGTATAAGGGCCTGCAATGACTTCATCATCATTCTTTTTTAGATAACCCTTGGCATTTTTTCCAGGTGTTCTTCTTACTCTCACTACACCATTTGAACCCCATTTATATCTTTCAATAAATTCAGGTCTTTCCATAGGATCATTAGGATCTATTTCACCAACTTTAGTGTCAACATTAGATGTAATAGCTGTTAAAAGAAGTGTTCTATATATACCACCATACTTACTTTCACCTTTTAAAAGGTTGGGTGAGTGATAAAATGTTTTCATCCATTGTTTTTCACCAGGCATGAAGTCAATTTGAACTAATCCAGTTCTTGCCTTGCCTTCAGGTGGTTCTACATCAGATTTACCATCAATTTCCACTGACATCATAATAACAGAACCAGTCTTAACTTCCTTAACCTCAGGAATTCTTTGTAAAACCGAGACAAACTCTGGTATTTCTGATCTATCTATATTAATAGCAATGTCCATATCTCCAGAAAACAACTTTTTCTGAACACTTCCAAGAGCGTTATCTAATAATGAACCACCGTCAAAGTATCTATTAAATGTTTCTTGTCCTAACTCTCTAATTAAGCTATTTTGTATCTTAATTAAAGTGGGTTCGATTTCATCTATATGAATAGCACCAACACCCTCCATGGCACCACCTTCCATGAGGATGTGTTGAAAAATTTTATATTCGACGAGGTATTCTTTAAATTTCATTATTCAGCAGTTTGTGGTATATCAGAATTAGATGGTGTTTCTTTATCATCGATAATCTTTTCAATAACTTGAAAGATTCTAACGCCTTTTTCTGGTGAATCAATTTTAGCTTTATCACCACCGCCGGTCAAATCTTGAAGTTGATCATAATATTCAGAACTAGTAATTTCTGATGGATTAATTAAAAGAGCCTTGAATGCATACCAAGCCATTAAAGCATAAGGAATGTTTTCAAGTTCAACTTCTGCAGGTTCTTCAGGTTCATCAGCTGGTCCAAGACCACCAGGTGAATTCATTTGCATAGGTGGAGGACCACCAGGGTCAATAGAAGGTGCTTCTTCTGGTGGAGCATCTTGTTCTGTTAAATATATGTTAATAGGATTTTTCTTTGCAATGGATTTATAAAATTCACTGAGTTTAACTTCCTTAGGTTCAACCTCTTGTCTATATTTTTCTAAAACGTTTTCAAATTTCTTCATATTAAAATCCTGTTTTAGTTTGTGCTTCGATTTCTTTAGCTTTCTTTGTTAAATCTGCTGCAAGCTCTTTAGTTCCTGTTGCTTTAAGTTTATTAGCTGCAGATTTTTTAATTGTGGAATCTTTTCCATCAACTTCATCTTGTGCTGCTTGTGCTTCAATGCCCTCTGCATCTGCAATTTTTTGTTTTGCTTTCTTAGTGGCATCTTGTCCCATAATTTGTTCAAATAGTGTATCAAATGTATTCATTTTTTAGTGTCTCCGTTAAAATATTTATATGTTTTGCACATTATAAAGTAAGTTTCTTTCAAATCAACAGGTAATGTGATTGAATTTTTGTAAAATAAGTTTCATCTAGGAAAATTAAGCCATTTTTCTTAACAAATTCCTTAGTTTTTAAAAAATTATTATTTTTCTTGGTTGAATTTGTTGCCAGGGTGTTTATAATTATTCTTATAATATCAATAACTTCACCATACTCTAAATTATTCTGTGTTATTTCGTGTTTAACTTTGAATATAGGAATATATAAGTTATTTTTGATTTTGTTTAATATATTAATTAACTGATTATGTAATTTATCACAATCTATATATCTACATATCTCATTTTTATTAGTAAATATGTTATTATAAATAATACAAACATCAGATTTATAAGTTTTCTTGTATTTTATAACTATTTCACATATATTATAAATAACATGATGATAAAGTATTTTCTTAGTATCTGTTTTACGTAAATCTAAGACATTATCTTTTAATAAATCATATAAAAGTAGTTCATTAAGTAAATCTTTCTCTATGTTCTGAAAGATTTCCTCGAATTTAATTAATACAACTTTATCAGCCGGTAGATTTATTGGAGATATTTTCATTTAAGGTAGATAATAAGATTTTCTCTATTTTCTCAGCTGAAATACCATTGTGTTCAGCTTCTTTTAATAGATTATAATATTCATCTAACTTAATTGCAAGGGAGTTTTTAAAGTTTTCTTCAATTTCTACCTTTTCTAAGTATTTTTCAGCATTCCAATTAGCATCTACAAGATCCTCTGAAGAAATTAAGTTACTTGCATTCTCCATATATAGTTCAGTGTTTAATACATCCAACTTTTCACCAAATACTCTCTTTAATCTTAGTAAGTACTGATTCAAAGGTGACCATGCTTTCCTTTCCTGGTGTGTTGACGGGTCTTTAATTTGAGAACCTTGTTCATTTATAATACCAAGTTCATATGCCTTGGATTCAGTGACAGGTTCTCTTAGTTTTTCCATTATATATTTCATAATAAAGTGTTCCTTGGTTGATTCAGCTTGTAACAAACCAAATTCTGATGACATAATATGTGACCCTGAAGGTGAATATGCGCATCCTTTGCCTCTAAGTGGTAATCCACAATAAATACATTTATTTGGTTCAATTACTACATGAACTTTGTTAGGTCCGTAGGGACAACCCTTTCCTCTTAGCGGTAATCCGCAATATACACATTTTTTGTTACTCATATTTAAAATTTTCCTATGTTTAAATCTTGATTTTTGAAATCCTGCATGAAATAATGCCGTTATAGTAATCTTCTTTTAATAAAACATCTTCTTTGAACTGCATTTTTGATTCTTCATATGTCAAATGAGACTTAGAATTGCAAATCTTCAAGATTTCGAAGGTAAAATTCTCTTTACCATATATTTTTATATCATTATTTAGAGCATCTGAGCTCCCTGTATACGTTTTCCAGTCCGTTTCTACTGTTTTATGTCTTTTATTCTTTTTACCCTTTAAAGGTTTGAGTTTTCTAATACATGTCATTTGTTTTTTACCAATATACTTCTTTTTATTGATATTATTGGTAATAAGATAGATAAATCCATAAGCATCTTCGGGTATTTCACCTTTAAATTGCCAATGACCTAAATCCATCTTACTTTTGCTCCATATCTTTCAATTTAGAGTAATATTTTGGATCTTCTTCTAAATGGTCCTTAGAAATCTCTTGAGCTTGCTTAATATTCTCAGTATGTTCCATTTCTACTTTAACACCCATCTCATATTGTGTTCTAATTTCTGAAACCTCTACATTATGCTTATCAGCTATGTCTTTTAACGACATACCATCTGCTAAACCACCTTTAATAGATTCTTTTTCTTCTTTTAGAGGTCCTGGGTTAGCAGATTGCTTCTTTTTTCTTACTTTTTTCTTTTTTCCGTCAAATATAGACTCAGGGAAGCTTCTTTTTTGAACCTTACCTAATGCTTTAGGCAATCTGGCATCACCTGGTGCATATGTATCACTGCTTTTAGCAAGGTCCACACCTGTTCCTGCGTTATCACCAAATACACCACCTGGTGCTGCAACATTTTGTTCCATTACTTGTTCATAAATTTTATCGAATTTCGGGGTTGATGTCATAATAATCTCCTATATAATACTATTATATAATATATTTAGGGAATGTAGAAGTTATGTCAAGAAGTTCTGAGAAATATATACAAAATTAATATGAATTTACTAGAGCAATATATAATTGAAGCAGAAGATGATGCAAGAGTCGATGAAGTTACTATTCATGACAAGTCTATGAAGTTGCCCTCTATTAAACATAAGTGGGTAGCAAGATTAATTAATGCAAAGAGAGACGAATCTAAATTAATAAGACAAAAGAGGGCTGCAATAGCTGATATAGCTGTAAAACTTAAAGAAAAGGGTAGGGTTAATCTTTCTGATGCATCAATTAACGCGGCAGCTTCAAAACATGAGAGTATTTCAAAGATACAAGAACAAATAGATGAATATAAAGATATTATTGAGTATCTTGAGAAGTTAGAACGTATATTTTCATCCATTACATGGGATTATAAGAATATCGTTGAGATTATGAAGTTGGAAACCATGTAAATGAGATATATATTTGATTGGTGTCCAAGATATAAGAAAGCAATTATAAAATCTGAGAACTTAGATGAGCTCAGACTCGCTTTTTCTGTAGAAAATAAAGGAGCTGCTATAAGAGCAAGGAAGCAAAGGGGATATTTTGCAACAAGACAGTATGCTATAACTAATTCTGGCAGAGTGGGTTTGGGTATTATTCCAGAAATTATACAATATATCAAAAAGAACGATGTAACTAACCAAATTACTATAACAAAGCAGTTAAAAGAAAAAATATCATGTGGTTGGGACTTTTATGATAGAGAAATTATTACGTTAAGTAAGACATATAGAGATTATCAGGAAAATATAATCAGAAAGTGTATTAAAAGAGGCAGGGGTGTAAATTTAGTCGCGACAGCGGGTGGTAAGACTCTAATTATGGCTGGGTTGGTGGGTACTTTACTTCAACATCACCCAAAATATAAGATTTTAATAGTATTACCCACACAATTAGTAGACCAGACATATACAGACTTCCTTGAATATGGATTACCATTTCAAGATGTTGGTAAATGGGATGGAAAAAATATGTTTAAACCAGAAAATAAAGTAATAATCGCAGGTACAAACATACTTTTAAGTAAAAAACAAGACACTAAGTGGGTTAATGATGTTGATGTATTAATAAACGATGAAACCCACAAAGCCAAAAATGGCAATTCTATTACTAAATTGCTAGAAAAGATAACCACACCACACAAATTTGGGTTTACAGGCACACTTCCTGATGATAAAATAGATGAATGGAAAGTAATTGGCTTATTTGGCCCTGTATTAGCAGAAGAATCAAGCGCAGATCTAAGAAAAGGAAAGTATATTTCAGATGTAGATATAACAATTCTTAAAATTTCATACACAGAAGATTTTTATTTTAAGCCAAATCCTAATAAACCAATTGAAGCATATCACAAAGAGCTAGAATTTATTATTAATAATGAAAAAAGAAATAATATTCTTACTAAACTATGTTCGCGGCTAGAAAAAAACACTCTTCTTTTGGTTGATCGAATAGAGCATGGAGAAATTTTAGAAAAAACCTTTAAAGACAACATTAAAGGTAAAAAGATTTATTTTATTCAAGGTAGTGTTGAAGAAGAAACACGAGATAAAGTAAAAAAGTTAATGGAAGTAGAAGATAATATTATTTGTATTGCTATGGGTGCCATTTTTTCAACTGGTATTAGTATTAACAATATACATTATATTATTTTTGGAGCTGGTGGCAAAGCCAAAACGAGAATTGTTCAGAGTATAGGTAGAGGATTGAGATTACATCCAAGAAAAACTAAACTGAATGTATTTGATATAACAGATGACCTGTTATATGGCAATAGGCACTATGAAAAACGGCTCCTGTTATATGATAAAGAGAAAATAAAGTACTATGTTAGAAATATCCAAGCCTAGAAAAAGAGGTAAAAAATCAGAATATTATGTTAATCCAGATATATTTGAAGAATTAATTGCAGAAAGCTACAGAACTGATATATTATCAGATGAAGTATGTATTTGCGTTGATAAAATCGCAAACAAATTAAGTTACAGCCCAAATTTTATCAATTATTCTTACAGAGATGAAATGGTAGGTGATGCAAGAGAAAAAATGATAGCAACCATTCGAAATAAGGTATATAAATACGACCCTGAGAAAGTAGGAAAGAATGGTAAGAAAGGGAATGCGTTCATGTATTTTACTAAAGTGGCTTTTCATGCAATGGTTAACAGAATTAAAATTGAAAAGAAGGAAAGAGATGCTGTTGAAAATTATAGAGATGAAATTTATAATAGATTAATGGATGAACAAGAGAACGGACAACACACAAGAAGACATACATGTTATGACGAAGAAAATACCTGGAATTAAACACAACCGAATTGCAATTGCAAGCGATTTACATGCTGGTGTGCACCATAACAGTCACACCTGGCATGAAATTTTGCATGATTGGGCTGATTGGTTTATATCAGAGTGTAATAAACATGGTATAAAAGACATTGTCATACCTGGTGACTTCTTTCATCATAGAAATGAAATTAATGTTCATACTATGCACACTGTTTGTAAATTATTTCACAAATTTAAAGATTTTAATATTTTAGGTTTGGTAGGTAACCATGATGCATACTATAAAAACAATTCGAGAGTACATAGTTTAGGTTTCCTTAATGAATGGGAAAATGTTTTCATTGCTGATGAGGTTACAACCTTCCAAGCATTTGGTAAAAACATAACTTTATGTCCCTGGGGCGTGAATTTAGAAGAAATACCAGAAAGTGATATAATTTTTGGTCATTTTGAATTACAAGGGTTTCATTTAAACAAGTCTAAAGTATGTACACATGGGTTTACCTCTGAAGAAATTCTTGATAAGGCTCCATTAATTATTACAGGTCACTTTCATATTAGAGATGATAGAAAATATAAAAAAGGACATATATTATATACAGGCAGTGCATATGAATTGGACTGGGGTGATAGTGGAACGAGCAAGGGTTATTACATTTTAGATGTTGAAACTTCCAATTATGATTTCTACGAAAACAATATTACTCCAAAACACAAAAAAGTATTTTTATCTGAGATTTCAAAGACAGGTATTACCCCCGAAATAAAAGAAACGTTTAAGGATAATTGGATTAAACTGTATGTAGATAAGAAAATCAAAGAAGATAGAATAGAATTACTGATTTCAAAGTTAAATGCTTTAAAACCTATCAATATTAAAGTAGAATTTGACACGTTTGGAGATGAAAATTTAGATATTGATTATGAATTCGCAGGTGTTGATATTAATCAGAGCATAAAAGAATTTGTAAATGAATTAGACATCGAATACAAAGATGAAGTGACTAGTTACATATTGGATTTATATAAAAAGGTATCATAATGACAAATAAAGTCGGAATTGGTGTTATCTCTGTTAATAGACCTGAGTTTTTTAAAGAATGTATTAAGACATTGCCACCGGCCGATCATGTTGTTGAGGTTATTTGTGGAGAAAAGGATTATTTTTCTGGTAAAAATGAAGTAATTTACACAAAACGCATAGATAATGTTGCTAAAAATAAAAACAAAGCCTTAAAATTTCTAATTGAAGAAAGAAATTGTGACCATGTTTTTCTTTGTGAAGATGATATTAAGTTCGAAGACGCTAATCTTTGCGACAAATACATTAAAACTGCGGAAACTAGCGGTATCTGGCATTTAAATTATGGTGGCCATGGCTTTTATAACAGAAATCAACAAACTCAGGAACCTATTGTAAAAAAGGTTATAGACTATGGGGATGTAAAAGTGGATTTGTATCATAATATTCTAGGGGCCTGGAGCTATTATCGTAAAGAATGCATCGAAAGAGTTGGGTATATGGATGAAAATTACCAAAACGCAATGGAACATGTAGAACATACCTATAAAATTTATAAAGATTGCAAAAAACACCCACCATTTTGGTATTTTGCAGATATACATGAGAGTTATAACTATATAAAAGATATAAAAGAGAATTTTGAAGGCAGTGTTATAAGAAAAGACCAACATGAATGGAATAAAAACCTTATAAATGCATGCCAGTTTTTTAAAACACAGCACGGTTATATGCCAATGAACATTCCAGATGTGGGAATTGATACAGTTAAAAGAGAATTGCAGGAAATATATAGATGGAAAAAATAGGAATTGGAATTATTACATATGAATCGGAAAATTATCTTCAAGAACTTTACAAAAGTATTCCTTTAGAAAAAATAGATGAGATAGTTATTGTAAATGGTGGTGATCCATATATAGAAGACTATGAAGTGAATTGGATACAACATAAAAACAATTATTATCCTGCCATGTGTAGAAATGATGCTGTGAATTTTCTATTGCAGAGAGATTGTAAGCATATTTTTTTAATTGAAGATGATATGATAATAAAAGATGCTAATATATTTAACAAATATATAGAAGCTTCTAAAAAATCAGGTATTAAATACTTCGGGTTCGTCAGCACATCCTGGAATTCAGGTGAACCCGGAAAACGAACTCCAAAATTACAAGTTGAATATGAAAATAATGTAGGTGTTTCATTTTATAGTGAGTCTTGTAATGAATTTACATATCATAGACAAGAATGTTTTAATAAAGTAGGTCTTTATGATACTAGTTTCAGAGACCCTTTTGATATAGATATGTTATATAGGGAAGCTCAGGAGTTTCATTATCCAGGGTTCCGTTGGTTTCCTGATATTACTAATTCAGATGACTATATAATGAACAATCCAGAAGCTGTTAGTAGGTTACAGGCAGAGAATAGAGCAGATGGGAGTAGAGAACAAAGAATTGCCGAACAATGGAAATTGTTTCAGAAAAAACATGGTGTTTTACCTAGAGATATTAGCGGGAATACTAAAGAATTTGTAGTAAATTGGTTAAAAGAACATAAAAACAGATGAAATTTTCAATTGGAATAAATACGTATAAAAATACCAATGAATTGGAGAATAGACAACTCCTTTGTATACAAGCATTGCAGAAGTTATCAAATAAATTTGATAATGTAAGTTTATTTAATGTTCAATATGAAGATGAGAATATTGAAATTGATAATTTTACCAAATTGCAAAGTTTGACAAAAAATAGCCATGATATACTCGAAGATTACTTTAATCATCACGGATTGAGAGAATTATATGTGAAAGAGTTCGAAACCCATATGGATTCAATTAAAGAAAAAAGAATTCCAGCGGTAAAACATATAATTGACGCCTTGGCAGAAACAGATTGTACACATATTATATTTTTAAATGATGATATTGTGGCTTCTGACAGAATGATTAAACAAATACAAGAAAATTCTGATTATGACTGTTATCCAATGTCAAAATTACACTTATTTGATTTTGATTCTTTAGATGGAGATTTTAAACCCGAATCTTATTCAGTACACGGATTTGATGGGTTTTGTTTTAGAAAAGACTGGTGGATAAATAACAGAAATAACTTTCATGAACAATTAATAGGTAAACCATACTGGGATACACATTTTTTTGCTCTCTGTCAATTGTTAGGAAGAACATTTACATTAAATAAATTACCACCTGTTATATTTCACCCCGAACATTCTAGTACTTCTTGCACTGATATCGATATTCTTGCCAAATATAATGAAGATATATTTAATAGAGACATAAACTGTAAGCAGTTGTGGTATAACTATGTTTATAATGTTCTCTTAAAGAGACCAGAAGTTAATGGTATTAAGTGGTACAAACCATTTCCCAATGAAAAAGAGTTAGAATCAAATATGTTTAAGGGTTATATATGTAAAGGTGTAAAACCTTTTAAAGAAATTGACATCATTTTAAAACAACCAAGTAAAGAAAAAGAATTTGATGCATTTTTACCGTGTGCCCCTAAAGACATGATAAAATTAAAGTATATGTTAAGAGGATTAATCAAGAATGCAAAAGGATTAAAGAGCATACACATATGTACCCCTAAATCCATTCCCGAGTTTGAGGTAGATTTTCCAATTTATTATCATCTTGACAGGGAAGTCTTGCCTAATATTGACCCGTTAAGATGGAAATTTAGACCAAATTGGTGTTTTCAACAATTTCTTAAACTGTTTCAAGAAGTAACTACTACAGATTATTATTTAACAGTAGATATAGATACAACTTTAAATAGACCTATGACCTTTTTTGATGGAGATAACCCAATTTGGTATGAAGGATGGAGACAAAACCACCTTCCTTACTTTCTTTTTAACAAATATATGTTAGAATTGGATAAAGTAGCAGACCATACGTTTATTTGTGACATGAATTTCTTTAATAAGACAATAATTAATGAAATGTTGCGAAAATATGATATGACTGTAGAAGAGTTTGCTGAAAAAAGCTTTGATATAACATCGGCATCATGCCATATAGCAGAACCAGAAATATACGGTAACTTTGTTATGAAAAATTACCCAGACTTATATAAAATAAAAAAAGCAAAACAGTTTCACACAGGAAAAGATCATTCTAATAACCCAAACGCGGTACCCTGGACTGAAAAAGAAATAATAGAGTTGTTAAAAGACAAAGAAGATTATGATATGGTGCAAATGCACTCATGGTGTGCTGGATTTGAGGATCATTGGAAATGAAAATATTATATTCGCACTTAAATATAAACGACTTTAGTTTTTCTGAGGAATTAAACAAATCTCAATATTCCTTTGAAAAAATACCCGAATATGCAATGACTAGTGTAGAACAATCAGCACAATTCGGGCATTCATATATTGTTACAATGTCAGATCTAAAAGGTTTGGAACCAAAAGTTGATGAATTTTATAATTTATGCAAAAAGAACTTTCCTTCATATCATAAAGACCCGTTTTGGTTATTAACTCTTTTAAGATTATATACATTGTTTCTTTATGTAGAGAAAAACAATATAGAAGAGTTCTTACATCTTGAATATGATAATTTAATTTATGACAATCCTAAAATATTGAGAAAGTTACCAAGTGGTATTTATTTTACAGCTGTTGGTAAAGAGTTAGCATCCGCAGGAATAGTATATTGTAGAAAACAAGAACATTTCACAAAATTTATCAATAAACTTCTACAGTTAATTGAAAAGGGAGAGAATTTTGTTAGTAAATTCACAAACCAACATCATCTTTCAGAAATGGTTCTTATTGACCTTATTAAAACATATACACCAGACATAGATTATTTACCCACACTTCCAGATGATAATCATTTTTCCACTCTTCAGTGTTTATTTGATGGTGCTTCATACGGACAGTATCTCGGTGGAACAAATATTGGACATTCACCAGGGTGGTATGGACTCCATCATTATGTTGGGGAGGCTTTGCATCATAAAAAATTCGAAGTACAATTTAATAAAACACCGTTTTTAATTTATAAAGGTAAAAAAATACCCATTTTTAACCTACATATCCATTGTAAAAGACTTGAGGAATTTGAAAATGGTGAATGATTTTATAGATGGTAATAAGTTTAAGGAACTTGCAGATTTTTATTTAGATGAAGATAAACAATGGGTTTCCAAAGAGGACTTAGTACATCCAAATGTTATATTTGTTAAAACAGATTATTTAAATATGTTTATCGAAAAAATATTTCCTCTTATCAATAATAAATTCAAGCTCATTACACACAATTCAGATATAAGTACGCCTGCCCCCTGGTTAAACATATTAGAACATGAAAAAATAATTCATTGGTATGGTATGAATGCAAATATAAACCATAAAAAGTTTACTTCTATTCCCATTGGAGTGGCTAACGATAAATGGGACCATGGAAATAAGAAACTTTTAACAAAGGTAATAAACAAAAACATAACCAAAGACAAATTAGTATATAGTAACTTTGACATTACTACTTCCAAGTCCAGGTATTTTATAGATCTTGTCATGGGTGGTATGGATTTTGTTGATTATGAAAAAAATAGACTTAGCCAAGAGGAATACTGGGACACTATGTCAAAATATAAGTACGTTATCTCACCTCCAGGAAATAGCATAGATTGTCATAGGGTATGGGAAGCAATATATCTGGGTGTAATACCAATTATAAGTTCACATGTTGCTATGGAAAAATTCCATGACCTTCCTATTTTGGTTGTAGAAGATTGGTTAGATTTATCTGTTGAATATCTAGAAGAACAATATACAATTATTAAAAGTAAAAATAAAAATAAAGCTTATTTCGAATACTATAGAAAATTGATAAAATGATACTTGATAAAACATATTGTCTCCACTATCCCGCATTAATACAAAGAAAAGAATTATTGCTAAAAAGATTTAAAGAACTTGACATGGAAGTTGAGTGGGTGGAAGGTTTTCTACCTGAAAACATTAAAGAAACACCAAAAGGGATGAAAAATAAAGGTGAACTATCCCTTTATTTAAAACATAAATATGTTCTTAATGAACAAATAAACAATAATATTGAAAGAGTGTTAATTCTTGAAGATGATGTGATTTTGCCAGACGGGTTTGACCAATTTTATAATAATTGTATCAAAGAATTTGAGCAATTAAGGGGGGATATTTTATTTTTAGGAATTTGTTGCGGAATATTACCTAAAAACATAGAAAAAAACAAGTTTGTTTATTTTGATCCATCATATAGAAGCAGATGTACTCATTGTTATACTATAAAATTAGAGACAGCAAAAAAAATAATTGGTTTGTTGGATAATCATAATAGACCAATTGATTGGAAGTTGAATGAATGCATCGAAACACAAAATCTTAGATCGTGTTATGCAGAGCCAGGTATTCATCAAGCATCACAAGCGGGACTTTTTCAAAGTAGTCTATATAATTAGGTATGAAATTTTACAAATATAAAGATAAAAATGTGTTCATATGTTCGTGTTATCAGCATAATATAGATATTAGTGTGGTTGAATATCAAAAAAAGGTATTCGATTTTTTCGATATTCCCATAAACCAATATAAAACAGAATTAAGACATCCAATGTGGATGGAAAGTATAATAAACAGTACTTTATCTGATATAATTCTTTTTTTTGATGTTGATTGTATTCCATTAACAGAAGATGCTGTCGATTTTGTGTTAGAAAAAACAAACGAAAGATCTGTTTGTGGAATAGAACAACAATGTAACTGCAATTCTTCAATTGATCACGTTTATGCTGGTCCCGCGTGTCTTTCAATACATAGAAAAACTATTGAAAAATTGGCACCTGTAAAATTTAATGAAACCCACAGGGGGGATGTTGGAGAAGAATTTACATATAAGTGTGAAGAAACTAATATTACTCTTAATTTTTTAAGATTAACTAATTGTATAGAACCTATTTGGAATATTAACTTTAATAGAAAATTTGGTCCCGGTTCTACATATGAAAACAAAATATATCATCAATTTCAAATACGTAATATAAATCAACAGCAAAAATTTATATCTAAATGCAAGGAAGTGTTAAATGAAAGATAATTTTAAAAATATATGTAACGAATATTCTACTGACAAACAAACTTATCATGAGTTTTGTGAATTTTATGAAGAATTTTTTAAAGATAAAAAAGACTTAAACTTAAACATTTTAGAAATTGGTGTTAATACAGGTGCTTCTATATTATCACTACATGATTATTTCAAGAATTCAAAAATATATGGAATGGATATAGATTATAGCCGATGTCAAAAAATTAACAAAGAAAGGATTCAATTAAACACTTTGAGTCAAATTGATACCGATGCAATTCATAGTACATATAGAGAGATCATGTTTGATATTATTATAGATGATGGGAGTCATATACCATCACACCAAATTGCTTCATTTGAATATCTATTTTTAAATAAGCTAAACAATGGCGGAATTTATATTTGTGAAGACTTGCATACAAATTTGAATCATTTAATTTCTTTAAACGATAATATGTTATTTAAACTCTTGTTTTCCAATCATGATCTTGTTGATAAAACATATCTATTTAAAAATTCTCACTATAAAAAAAATAAAGACATTTCTATAACTTCTGTTATAATAAAAGGCAAATAATGAACACAAACTACACATACTCAGACGTTTTAATCAAACCAAAATATTCCGAAGTAACTTCAAGGAACGATGTTGATCTATCAACCAAATTAGGAAATATTCACTTAAATTTACCAATTATTACTGCAAATATGAAGACGGTTACAGGGCCAAATATGGCAATTGAAGCAAATCTTAATGGAGCAATGGGAATTCTACATAGATTTAACACTATTGAACAGAATGTAGAAGATTTTAAAACCGTCCGCGAAAAATTAGAATATTCTAATAACATAGGAGTATCAATTGGTATTAAAGACGAAGATAAGAGAAGATTTGAAGAACTATATGACCAAGGAGCACAAATTTTCACTATAGATATAGCTCATGGTCACCACATACATATGAAAAACATGTTAAAGTGGATTCAAAATGAGATATTCAGATGGGATAAAGCTGGAAGAGGAAATATTACTCTGATCGCAGGAAACATTGCAACAGGTGATGCTTACTATGACTTAGCAGAATGGGGTGCTGATGTGATAAAAGTGGGTATAGGACCGGGTCATGCTTGTCAGACACGTAAACGTACAGGATGTGGTGTTCCACAACTTGGTGCATTAGAAGATATACACAAACAAAGAATGGGAATGGTAAATGGCCCAGCAATAATTGCTGATGGTGGTATTAAGCATGTGGGTGATATTGCAAAAGCGTTAAAATATGCGGATGTGGTTATGATGGGTTCATTCTTTGCAGGATGTTCTGAAACACCCGGTAATGTATTTAGAAATGAAGAAGGTGACTTCTATAAAGTATACGGAGGTTCTGCGTCAGGGGAAAATAAAGGAAAGAATTCGTTTATTGAAGGAATTACAACCACTACTAAGTTTAAAGGTAAATCGAAGTATTTATTTAAAGAAATTAAAGAAGGACTTCAAAGTGCTTTGAGTTATACTGGTTCGAATAACCTAGAAGAATTTAAAAACAACTGTGAATTTATTAAGGTATCAGGACCTGGAAGTAAAGAAGGGCATTATTAATGAAAAGAGTTAGTTTTGAAAAAGTAGTAGCCCGAAATTTCATGTCTATTGGTGAAGAGCCTATTGAATTGAACTACAGACATGGTGTCAATATCATTACAGGGGCTAATTTAGACAGAGAAGAATCTGGAAACGGAGTAGGTAAAAGTTCAGTAGTGGAAATTTTATACTTTGCTTTATTTGGAACCACCATCAGAGATGTAAAAGCAACTCAAATTAAACATTACTCAGCTACAGACCCTGCTGAAGTAACTGTAGATTTTACTGTAAAGGATACCTCTGGCACAAGTAAATACGAACTGATTAGGAATGCCAGTCCTTCTCGTGTCAGTCTTTATAAACAAGGTGTTGATATTACACCTTCCACAATACCTAAAACTAATGATTTAATTAAACAAATCATAGGCGCAACACCTGAAGTATTTCAAAATAGTATTATCATGACTGTAAATGGAGCAATTCCTTTTATGAGCCAACGAAAAGTTGATAAAAGAAAATTTCTTGAAGGTATTTTAGGATTAGGTGCTTTTGGTGAAATGCTTTTGATGGCTCGACTTGATTTCAATAACACCAAGAGCGATTATCAGGTTGAGTATGGAAAATATTCTACCAGCATTAAGTCTTTAGAAAATATAGAAGGCATGCTTAAATCATATAAGCTGCAAAAAAAAGAAAAGCTTGAAAATTACAAATCCAGAATTGAAAACAATAAAGATAGAATTGTAAAACTTGAAGAGGAAACAAAAAAGTTAAAGGATGAACTTCAGGGTTACAAGTCTTCAGATGAAATTAAAATAATAGAAAACCAGATACATAAACTTGAAGAAGAAAATGCTGATCATGTAAAAGAAAATACTATTATGCTTCATAAAAAGGGGTTGTTGGAAAAGGAAATTAAAGAACAGGAAAATATTCCTGATGTATGTCCCGCATGTCAGAGAAAATTAACAAAGACTTTGTTAGAAGAAGCTAATAAAAAAATATCTAAAGCAAAAAAATCTATTTTAAATATTGATAAAGAAATCATTAAAAAAGAAAAGACTATTTTAGAAATTAAAGAACAAATTAAAGAAAATAGAAAAGAAAGAGAAGTTTTTCTTCAAGAAACACAGAGTATTAAATATAAACTTCAATCTTGCAAGACAAATAGCAGTTCTATTAAGGAATATAAAGAAAATATTAGATCTCTTGAAGAAGACATTAAGGATTTGGATAAAGATGAAGACAGATACACAGATTCTATAAAAAAATTGCAAATCGAAGTTTGTGAAATGCAAAACATTGTTCAAGACCTTGATAAAAAAATGGAAATTTATAAAATCTCCAAATTTATAGTATCTGAAGAAGGTATTAGGTCATTTGTTGTTAAAAAAATCCTTAAACTTCTTAATTCCCGTTTATCTTATTATTTAAATGTTCTTGATGCACCATGCACTTGCGAGTTTGACCAATATTTTGTAGAAAAACTTGTTAACGAAAAAGGACACGAATGTAGTTATCATAATTTTAGTGCTGGTGAAAGAAAACGAATAGATTTAGCTATTTTATTTACATTCCAGGATTTAAGAAGATTACAATCAGATTCTTCTATTAATGTATCAATATATGATGAACTTTTAGACTCTTCTCTTGATAAACAAGGGATAAAAAATGTCATGAAAATACTCGATGAACGAGTTGACAAATACAATGAGTGTGTATATATAGTTACACACCGGCCAGACGCAGTAGATACTATTTCGGGTGAAATAATATACCTAGAAAAGGAAAACGGCGTTACAAAATTATCACAATGAAACTAATTCCAGAAACTTATAATTTAACTATTCCATATCTTCCACAAGGTAGCATTCCTGTTGTACCTTCAGTGTTTAAATCACTCTTAAAGAAACAAGGTGAAGCACCTGCCTTGAAATTACCAGGAGATGGATTAAACAGAGCAGTAAACTTCTACGCAGATTATGGCGGATGTGGTTTTTGGAGAATGTTATGGCCTGAACTAATGTTAAATTGGTATCAAAAAGCTGTAGTAAGTGGTGGTACTACGATGATTCTAGATCCTAATTATTACAAGAACATGAAAGCTGTTAAACTTCAAAGACAAGCAACACCAGTACAATTGCAATTTGTTAAAATGATTAAAGAAAAGATTCAGCCTCTAAACGGTTTGAAATTGATTTATGAAATTGATGATGTTGTGTTTAGAGATGATATTCCCGATTATAATAGATGTAAAGATGGGTTTACTGACCAGAGTATTGTAGATTCTATTCTTACAATAATGAAAGAAATGGACGAAATTACTGTAACATGTCCTTATATGAGAGATTATTATATAAGGAAGACAGGGAATCAAAATATTACAGTTGTTCCTAATTTTCCACCTAAATTCTGGGCTGATCATTATGACAGAAAAAAATTACAGTTGAATTTTAAATCAGTTAAACAAAGACCGCGAATTGGTTACACGGGTTCAGGTACACACTTTGATATAATGAACAGAACAGGTCAAAAGGACGACTTTACACATGTTATTGAAGCTATTATCAAGACACGAAAAAAATATCAATGGGTGTTTATGGGTGGTTATCCTTTAAGTTTGAAACCCTATATTGATAATGGTGAGATTGAATTTCATAATTGGGCAATGCTTCCGGATTATATGAAAGCAGTTGCAAATTTGAACGTAAATTGTTTAATTGCGCCACTTGAAGACAACGAATTTAATAGATGTAAGAGCAATATTAAACATCTTGAAGCAGCTTGTCTTGGAATTCCAGCAATTTGTCAAGATATGGTTACATATGAAAGTTGTAGCAGAAGATTCACCACAGGTGATGAAATGATCGAGCAAATTGATTTGGTATGCAAAGATAGATCCAAATATATGAAAATTTCCGACCAGGAAAGAGCATATGCAAACACTATGTGGTTGGAAAATGAAGAAAATCTCAAGTGCCATGAAGAAATTTACTTTACTCCGTTTGGTTCTAAAGAGAGAACCGCTTTAAACAGATTTAACAAGTAGCAATCGTTTAACCTCTAGTATATAATATACATATGTATAGAAATGTTTACTTTGATAGCCGTCAAGGCAATATGCACCTCTGGACTTGGAACGAGCAAGGTGAAAGAATTGAAACCATTGAAAAATTTAAACCTTATGCTTTCGTAGAATGTCAAAACGACTTTGGATATAAGTCGATTTACAATTCAAATCTACGAAAGATGGAGTTTAAAAGCAATTGGGAACGTTCAAAGTATATAAAAGATTCAGGTATAAAGAGAATTTTTTATAATCTTAGACCTGAACAGCAATATCTTATTGAAAAATACAATAATCTAAATGCAGATCCTAGTTTTTCACAAAACGAAATCGATACATCCTTTATAGATATTGAAGTTTATACATGTAAATATCCTCTCAATACATTTGTAAGGATGAAAACAGATTCTGGTGAAGAAGAACATTCTATTAAGCATATTATACAGCAAAATCTCGGCGGAAACGCAATTGTATGGGATGAAGAGGTAGATAAGTGGGTATCTCTGGAAAAGAGCTGTTATACGCAGACAACTGAGTTTCCCGATCCTGAAGAAGCTAACTATGCTATCAATGTAATTACACTGTATAGCACTCTTCAAAAGAAATTCTTTACTTGGGGTTTACATGGTGATTATAAACCAACGCAAGACAATGTAGTGTATGTCCAATGTAAGACAGAAAAAGAACTTCTAAACAACTTTTTATCTTATTGGAAGCAATATACACCAGATATATGTAGTGGCTGGAACCTAGCCGGCTTCGATTTACCTTATATCATTAACAGACTCATTAAAGTATTCCATGAGGATAAAGCAAAAGAACTATCTCCAGTAAAAAGTATATATTATCGTCCAAATGTAACACAAGCGTTTGGTAGAAGTATGGGATCATGGAGTATTCATGGTATATCTTTTCTTGATTACATGGAAGTATATAAAAAGTTTTCTTGGGGTCAAAGAGAAAGTTATTCTTT
>Ga0307377_10001736_pt1 | contig 26775 bp, 16 predicted proteins | sample TR3MG_FD_202535 | JGI IMG/M metagenome (GOLD analysis project Ga0307377, IMG submission 202535) | Soil microbial communities from Risofladan, Vaasa, Finland - TR-3 | ecosystem: Environmental > Terrestrial > Soil > Coastal area > Acid sulfate soil | place: Finland: Risofladan, Vaasa | collected... | reverse complement strand
CCCGTCATTCCGAGCGCAGCCGCCCGTCATTCCGAGCGCAGCGAGGAATCTCATGAGCACAGCCACCCGTCATCCCGAGCGCAGCCGCCCGTCATTCCGAGCGCAGCGAGGAATCCCATGAGCGCAGCCACCCGTCATCCCGAGCACAGCCGCCCGTCATTCCGAGCGCAGCGAGGAATCTCATGAGCACAGCCGCCCGTCATTCCGAGCGCATACGGGTGTACCCACCCGCGGAATCTCCTGTTCCTGCTGAAAGGAGTGAAGTATGAAGTCGCGAGGTAGGAGCCGCTGGCGATCCTATGGCAGCCCGATCGGCATTCTCCTTTTCCTTCTTCCCGGTGTGGGAGTCTATACCGCCCTCATGCTCTATCCAAGCCTGCTATCCCTCTACTACAGCGTCCTGGAATGGGAAGGCGGACCACTCAGCGCCGCGCCATTCGTGGGCCTGGCGAACTTTCAGCACATGCTCCAAGACCCGTTCCTGCCGCTTGCCCTGAGCAACAACGCCCGCCTCCTATCGGCAAACTGGGTCCTACTGCTACCATTGGCACTGGCCCTTGCCTACGTCCTCAGCCGCCTGCGCCGTGGCGCCAGCCTCTACCGGTTCCTATTCTACATCCCGGTCGTCCTGCCCGCAGCCACGATGGCGCTGATGTGGCGGTTCGCCTTCTCGGGCAGCGGCTACGGCCTGTTGAACAACATCCTGCGGCTGTTGGGCCGGGAGAGCCTCATCCGGCCCTGGCTGAGCGGCGACGGCGTCGTCCAGTGGACGACGACCTTTCCGGCCTCGTGGCAATCCGTCGGGTTCTACATGGTCATCTTCCTGGCCGCCCTGGTGGGCATCCCCGAGGAATACTACGAGGCTGCCGCCATAGATGGCGCCAACCACTGGCAGCAGTTGATCTACATCACCATGCCCAGCATCCGCGGTGTCTACGTCTCCGCCATGATCCTGACCCTCCAGGGTGCGCTTGGCGCGTTCATCTACCCTCTGCTGATGACCAAAGGTGGCCCCCTGCACCTGAGCGAAACACTGATCTCATACTCGCTGTACCTCTTGTGGGAGAAAAAGACGTGGGGCTATGGCAGCGCCGTCGCTACCCTCAGTTTCCTACTGGGCATCATCGCGGTGGCGTTGGTGTGGCGCTTCGGACGCCAGCGCGAAGCGTTGCTCTATCACTGAGTGAAGGGGAGTGCCATGACGACAATCGAACTAGGCTTGCCACCTGTAGCCACGACGCAGCGCGACCAGTGGAAAAACCGCCTGGGCCAACTGGTGCTGCATGGCTGCCTGATCGCGTGGGCCTTCCTGGCCGTATACCCCCTGTTCTGGGTTCTGATCACCTCGCTGAAATATACCGCCGAACTGTATCGCGCTCCTTTCAGCCTGCCAGTACACTGGAAGTGGTCCAACTACCAGGAGGCCTGGGTCTACGCCAAGATGGGACTGTATTTTCTGAACTCCATCGTCGTCACCGTCATCTCGACCATCCTGGTCCTGTTCCTGTCCTCGACCGCCGCCTTCGTCCTGGCGCGTTTCCAATTCCGCCTCAAGGGCCTGGTCTGGGCGTACATCCTGTTCGGTTTCCTCATCCCGCATTCCATCCTGCTGGTGCCCCTGGCGATCTTTACGCGCATACTCGGGCTGTACAACCGGCTGGAGGGCCTGGCCGTCGTCTACGCGGCCGTCGGCATCCCCTGGAACATCTTCTTCTTGCGCGCGTTCATGGAGACGATCCCCGGGGAACTCGAGGAGGCCGCGATCATGGACGGCGCTGGGATGTGGACCGTCTTCTGGCGTATCATTTTGCCCCTATCGCAGCCAGCGCTGGCGACCATGGCCACCTTCCACATCCTGGCCTCGTGGAGCGAGTACATCCTCGCCCTCGTGCTGACCGGCACCACCGCCTCCCGCACCCTCCCGGTGGGCATCAGCCTGCTGGAGGGCCACTTTACGTCGAACGAACCTGGCGTCGCCGCCGGCATGGCCATTACCATCGTCCCCGTCGTCCTGGCCTTCGCCTTCTTGCAGCGCTACGTGATCAAGGGCATGACGGCAGGAGCCTTGAAAGGGTAAACACGCGCCTCTAGATAGATAAGGAGAGTGAGATGAAAGTCTATATGTCCGTGGATTTGGAGGGGATCACGGGAGTGGCGGGGAGCTATCAGGTTCTCCAGGATCCGGGCGCGTTGCCAGAGGTCCGCGAACTCGTGACTGGCGACGTGAACGCCGCTATCGCCGGGGCCAAGGAGGCCGGCGCGACCACGATCTGGGTGAACGAGAACCATTCCGGCCGTGATCTGCTGATTGAGAAGGTTGACCCTATGGCAGAGGTCATCATCGGCAAGCCCAAACCGCTCATGACACTCGACGGCCTGGATTCTTCTTTCGACTGTGTCTTCATGATCGGCATCCATGCCCGAGCGGGAACGACCGGTGCGGTTCTGGATCATACGTGGGTGCCAAAATGTGTACAGGCTTTGCGCGTGAACGGCGTAGCGATAGGAGAGCTGGGTTTGAATGCTCTGGCGGCCGGCCATTTTGGCGTGCCCATCGCCCTCGTCACTGGAGACACGCAGGTTGTGCGAGAGGCTCACGATCTTCTGGGCGACGTGGAGGGTGTGGCAGTCAAGGTGGGTTTGGATCGGTATGCAGCACGCAGCCCACACCCATCGAAAGCTCGCGAGGCGATTCGCCAGGGTGCCGCGAAGGCATTGCGCGAGATCGAGCGTTTCAAGCCATTCGAGCTATCCAAGCCTATGAAGATGGAAATTGACTATGCCAACACAGCGTTTGCCACTGCAGCGTCGTGGATTCCAACAGGGGTTCGAGAAGGTCCGCAAACCGTGTGCTTCACCGTACCGGACTTTCTCGTTGGGATGAAGACCTTTTTTGTGGCCTCTGCGTTTCCCTACCTGGCAGCAGATGATCCGATGTTCTGATTGGATTACGATGTACACTCCACGCGAACGAGTGATGCTCGCTCTGAACCATCAGGAGCCGGACCGGGTTCCGATTGACTTTGGCTCCACCTACATGACCAGCATCACCGTGCCACCTTACCTGGCGCTTGAGCAGGCGCTGGGCTTGCCTCCAGCGCCACTCTGTCTGCAGACCCCGTTGAGCAAGATCGTCCTGCCGCGAGAGGAAATCCTGGACCGCTTCCGGGTGGACACCCGCGGCATTCCCCGGCCCGACGCACCGGCCTCCTGGCGCAACCAACCGCAGCCCGATGGTACGGTGCTCGATGAATTCGGCGTGCTCTGGAAACAGCCTACCGGCCAATCCCATTACGAGTTCTACCGGGGGCCATTGGAAGGGCACCCCACCCTGAGCAACCTGCAAACGTTCCCCTGGCCCGACGACCCGCACGAGCCGGCCCGCTTTGCCGGCCGCCGGGAACTGGCCCGCCGCTTGTACGAGGAGACGGATTATGCCGTCGTGGCCGCCATCCCCGGCGGGTTCATCACCTGGTCCCAGTTCCTGCGTGGGTTCGAGGGCTGGCTCCTGGACCTGGCCGCCGACCAGACGTTCGCCGAAGCGCTGATGGACCGGGTGCTCGACTTTATCCTGGCGCTCGCGGGCACATTCCTGGACGAGGTTGGCCCGTACATTCACGTCATCGCCTTCGGCGACGACCTGGCCTTCCAGGATGGGCTGATGATGTCCATGCCGGCCTTTCGGAAACTGATCAAGCCCCGCCTGGGGCGGGTCTTTGACTTCCTGCGCTCGCGCTGCGACGCCAGACTGTGGTTCCACACCGACGGCGCCGTCGCCCCCCTCATCCCCGACCTCGTAGACCTGGGAGTTGACGTGCTGAACCCCATCCAGGTCACCGCCGAAGGGATGGGCGATACCCGGCGGCTCAAAGAGCAGTTTGGCCAGGACCTGGTGTTCTGGGGCGGCATTGATACCCAGCAGTTGCTGCCCTTTGGCACCCCCCAGGAGGTGCGAGCCGACGTACGCCGGCGCATCGCGGACATGGCCAGCGGTGGAGGATACGTGTTGAGTTCAGTTCACAACATCCAGAGCGATGTGAACCCAGAAAACGTCGTCGCCATGTTCGACGAGGCCTATACCTTTGGAACTTACCCCCTGCCCGGTTGAATGGCTGAAAGGAGCCACGTATGCCTCTAGAATTGGTCGTCGCATCCCCCAGGAAAATCGCCTTCGTAGAGTACGAGGACCGAGATCCACTCGGCAACGAGGTCCTCGTCCAGACCACCGTCAGCGGCATCAAGCACGGCACCGAGCTCAACACCTATCGTGGAGTCGTGCCCTTTGCCGATCAGGTCTGGGACACACATTTACGGGTGTTCAGGCCGCTTCACGAGGATGAGCGGAGCGAGCCTTTCTTCCCACACAAGATGGGTTCCTGGGCGGCTGGGGTAGTCACCAAGGTCGGGCCTGCCGTCCGCAGATTCAAGCCCGGGGACCGCGTGCATGGCGAGTGGAAACATCGCCAGACCGCGATTATGGCAGAGGATCGGCTGTATCCCATCAAAGACAGTGTGGCCGATGAGGTGATGGTGTTCACCGACCCGGCTCGCTTTGCCCTGGCCGGGATTCACGACGCAGCCATCAAGTTGGGGGATCGGGTCGCCATCTTCGGGCTTGGGGCCATCGGTATGCTGGCCCTGCCCATGGCGCGCTTGAGCGGGGCTGGGCAGATCTTCGCCGTTGACCCCGTCCCGGGGCGCCTCGGATTGGCACAGGAACTCGGCGCCGATGTCGTGATAAACCCAACGGAATGTGAGGCAGGGTTGGCGATCAAGAAGGCCAGCGGCGGTGCAGGCACCGACGTGGCCATCGAGATCTCGGGCGTCTACGCTGCCCTGCAGCAGGCCATCCGCTGCGTACACCGGGAAGGGCTGGTCGTGACGGTCAGTTTCTATGGAGACAAGACCGGGCGCGTGGACCTGTCGAGCGAGTGGCATCACAACCGCATCACGCTGCGCTCCAGCATGCCGGTCTGGGGATGCTCCCATCGCTGCTATCCGCTGTGGGACATGGCCCGCATTGAACACACGGCCATCGGCCTGCTGGAGGAGGGCAGGCTCCCGGTAGAGCCGCTCATCGGCGCCAGGATTCCCTTCGAACGCGCCGCCCAAGGCTACGCGATGATTGACGAGTCGCCCGGAGACAACGTGAAGGTCCTCCTGACATACACTTGATGGAGGTGAAGACTATGAAACCCTTACGAACCGCTATCATCGGTTGTGGGCACTTTGCCCATCGGCACGCTGAGCGCCTGGCGTCGCTGGAGGATGTAGCACTGATCGGCTTCTGCGACCAGGTGCTCGAAAACGCCGCCGCCTACAACCAACAGTACGGGAATGGCCAGGCCCGCGTCTACGAGGATTTCCAGCGCATGTTCGAGGAACTGGACCTCGACCTGGTCTACATCTGCTTACCGCCCTACGCTCATACCAATGAGGTGGAACTCGCCTGCCGCCACGGGGTCCATTTCCTGATCGAGAAGCCGATCGCCTTGACGATGGAGGCAGCCCAGGCCATGGCCGACCAGGTCAAAGCCAGCGGCGTCAAGAGCCAGGTAGGGTTCATGTACCGCTACGGAGATGCGACGCTGTGGCTCAAGCGGTACATCAAGGACACAGGGGGCAACGGCCGGGGGGCCCTGTTCGCCTGGTACGCCTGCAATTCGCTTCATAGCCCCTGGTGGCGCGAGCGGCGCAAGAGCGGTGGCCAATTGGTGGAGCAGGTTATTCACCTCTTCGACCTGGCGCGCTTTTTCCTGGGGGAGCCAGTGCGCGTCTATTCGATGCAAGAGAACCTGTTCCATCGCGACGTCGAAGACTACACCGTCGAGGATGCCAGTGGGACCGTCGTCCGCTTCGATTCCGGCGGCATAGCCACGTTTGCTGCATCCAACGGCGCCATACCAAGACGGTGGGACTATGGGATGCAAGTGGTTCTCCCAGGTCTGACCGCCCAGTTCGAGGACGCCAACCACGCCGTGTTTCACCACACCGCCCAGGCCTGGCCGGCGACGACGACCATCGCGGGAGAAAGGGACGTGCACCTGGCGGAGACGTTAGACCTGTTGGCCGCTATCCGCGATGGCCGTCCCACGGCCGTGCCGATCGAGGAAGGGGTCCGCTCGCTCCGCCTGGTGCTGGCGGCCGCCCAATCTGCCGAACAGGACGCGCCCGTAGACATAACTCTGCCGGGCTCACCCCACTGATGGCAGGGACCACAGGCTCGAGGGCACGGCTGGATCTGTCCGGCCCATGGCAACTGGCGTTCGATCCCGGCGGAGAGGGAATCCGTGGCGGCTGGACGCGGGAGAACTGGCCGGAGGCGGGCTCCGCATGGGTGCAAGTCCCCGCTCTATGGAACGTCAGCCACCCGGACGCTGAGGGTGTGGGGTTCTACCGCAGGTCGTTCACCGTTCCCGCTGAATGGCGCGGAAGAGCAATACGGTTACACGTTGGTGGCGCATGCTACCGCGCCGAAGTCTGGCTCAACGGGGTCTACGTGGGCAGCCACGAGGGCGCCTATACACCCTTCTGGTTCGACGTGACACCCCTGGTCAGGGCCGGTGCGGAGAATCTGCTCGTGGTGCGCGTCGCCTCTCTCTCCAAGACCCAGGACGTGGACGGCATGGTGCTGCTGGAGTCGCCGGCCTCCAAGCAGAGCTGGTACTATACTCACGGGGGGTTGTGGGGCGAGGTATTCCTGGAGTCTGTACCTCCACTCTTCTGCCAATCCGTGACAGTTGAGCCGGATCCGCATCAGGAGATGGTGCTGGTGGAGGTGACCGCCAGCAATCGCCACGCCGAAAGCCAGCGCGTGGCGGTACACCTCCAGGTCGCCGGGCCGGATGGCTCTCTGGCGGCCGAACAACGGTCTTGTGTCGCAGTTCCGCCCGGCACGTGTCACTTGACCTATCGCATCCCTCTCCCCCGCCCTCTGCTCTGGAGCCCTGAGGCCCCGAACCTGTACCAACTGCAGGTAGGCATTGGCCATGCTGGGGAGGAAGCCGACAGCCAGGCGATCGTTCTCGGCATGCGTGAGTTCACCGCGCGCGATGGCGAATTCTTCCTCAACGGGGAGCCAATCTACTTGCGTGGCTTGCTATTGCAGCCACACTATCCTGTTACGCTGGTCACGCCCCCGACCCGCGAGATGATGGTCCGGGAGATCACCCTGGCTAAAGAAGCGGGCTTCAACCTGATCCGGGCGCATATCCGCCCGACACCGCCGGGCTATCTTGACCTGACCGACCAGATGGGCATGTTGGTGTACGCTGAATCGAGTCTGGCCTGGATCAAGGATAGCCCGCGCCTCCTGGACCACGCCCGCCGCGAGCTCCAGGCCATGATCGAGCGCGACCGCAACCACCCTTCCGTCGTCTTCTGGGGCATCCACAACGAGAACCGGGCGGCCAGCGCCCTCACCAGCACAGCATTGATCCGATTCGTGCGCGCACTGGATCCGACTCGGGTCATCGTGGACAACTCTGGCGGTACTATGGCGATTGACCAGGACTTTGGGTGGGTTGACCGGACGACGGTCGTTTCCAGCAGGGAGATGCATCGCCAGCGAATCCAGGATGTGCACATCTACGTGGGTGCTCCGCTCACGCCTCCCGTCTACGAGTGGATGCGCACCCTGGGCGTGAGCGATCCGCCCGTGGATATTTCGGCCCACGACTTTGGCTCGCAAGCGATGGCAGAAGAGTTCAATCGCGAATGCCGGTCGTACCGGGGCAAGGTGTTCGTTTCCGAGCTGGGATGCGGTGGAATGGCCGACTTGGACGAGGTCGTGGCCGGGTATGGCACGGTCGGAGACCGGCCACCCTTCCCGAAAGGTTCCGAACTTTCGGGAAGGTGTGAGCAAGGACTGTTGCAGGATGCCCGAGAGATGAAAGCCTTCCGCGATAGCCTGCACCAGGGGTTCGAAGCGCGTCGTCTGGACCGCATCTTCGGTTCGCTGCGTGGCCTGATTGCGGCCTCTCAGGCGCAGCAGGCCGCGGGCCTCACCCGCCAGATCGAGGCACTGCTGGTCAACCCCCGCGTTTCAGGGTTTATCGTCACCCAACTGAACGACGTGGCCTGGGAGTTCCACGCCGGCATCCTCGATCCATGGCGCAATCCCAAACCAGTCTACCACGCGCTCAAGCGGCTCAATGGGCCTCACTGTGTCGTACTGAAGGCTGCGACGCCCGTCGTCGCTTGCGGGCAGCGCGTGGAGGTGGCCGCAACCCTGGTGAACCGCAGGCCACTGCACGGCGACGAGCAGATCCACGTGACAGTCTGCACCCCGGCCGGAAAGCAAGTCGAGACAAGCCCACAGGTAGTGTCGGGTGGGGCCGGCACCAGGCAGTTGCCGGCTATCTCCATTGAGACAGCGGAGACTCCTGGCGAATACCGCGTTCTGGTCCAGTTGGTCAGGGGCCAGAAGACGCTGGCGAACTCAACCGAGGTGGTCCTGGCCCTGCCGCGCGCAGATCTGGAACAAATGATCGCCAACGTCGAGTTCGTCGGGACTCCGCCCGATGCTTTTAACGTCCGGGGGCAGGGCGCAGACCAGGAGCGCCAGCGACCTGGCGTGACAGCACCATCGCCTCCCGTGCTGCTGGCCGCTAATCCCCCATCACTGACGGGCGAGGATTGGACCAGGCTGTTCGACGGGGCGGAGATGGGCCGGGTGGCCATCGTCGGGCCGCTGCACAAGCGGGATGGGCTGGCCCTGCGTGCACTAAAGGGCCGAGGGCTGGATGTGCAGTTGGATTACGGCATTGGCAACTGGATGGGGTGTTACCACTGGATCCCCGAGTCGAGTCTCTTTGCCGGTTTGCCCTCCGGCGGCCTGGGAGGCGAGGTCTACGCCGATGTGCTGCCGTGGTACTGTATGTCCGAATTGGGGGGCACCGTTCTAGCAGGTTCACTTCGCAACACCCAGACCCGCCGCGAGCCTTCTGCTATTCTCTGGTACAGCGACATCGAGGCAGTCTGCTTGGGGCAAGGGACCCTCATCCTGTGTCAGTATCGTGCCTTTGGGCAAGCGAGGACTAACCCTCTGGCTGCCAGGCTGGTGCACAACTTGATCCGTCTGGCCCAGAATTATCAGCAGCCTGACATTCCCTGAATCCTAACCTCGGCTGGACCCTCCCAAAGAACTCCTCGTACAGCGCCGGTGCCACCTGTACGCGTTTCCAACAACGACTGCAGGAAGAAGGAAGCCAGACTACTTCGTGGATCGGTTCGGCCTGGAGATTCTCTGTTTTCGTTTCCAGGGCGTGCGCCCGCCGTCCCAACTCGACACCGGCGTCGAGCGCGCCGCCCGAGATCCCTCCGAGAGACCGCACTTGCTGTGGACGCGGCTGGATGCCCGGGATGCCGCCGTCCTCATGGATGTACTCATCCACGTACTGCCGTCTGGCCCTGGAGGCAGAGACGGTGGAGCCTGGCCCTTACAACGTCGCTGGCCAGCGGGTCGTGTTGGAGCAAGACAGTGCAGAACTGGTAGCGTCACCCCACACAGGCAGCAGCCAGTTCAGCACTGGTCACCGTGTAGCCAACCACCTCCTCGAACCAGGCGATCCAGTGGGCAGTGTTTGCAAGCCGGGCGACGTCTGCGGGCCTTTCACCTGCCAGGGTGCCGTCGCGCAACCAGATGACGCGGTAGTTGCGGTACAGCGCGTCGAGCGCCGTGGCAGCCATGCACACGTTGGCCCACAGGCCGGCACAGATCAGTGTCTCGATGCTCAGGTTGCGCAGAAGAGTGTCGAGCCTGCTGTCGAAGAAGGCGCTGTACACGTGCTTGCGGACGTAGAGGTCCTTCCCTTGTGGAGCCAGGCTGGGCGGTATCTTGAGTGGTGTCTCTGGACCACTGTGATACTCGCGCGGATCCACACCCCCTTCAGCGAACGTGCGATTAAAAGCGTCCGCTGCCCCATCCCTGCTCCACGCTCGCGCAAAGTGCGCCCCAAAGGCCGAACGCTGCAAGGCAATGCGGGGCGCGCTGTTCATCGCATACACCACCGGCAGCCCAGCCTCACGCACTGCCTCCAGCGCCACACTGATATTCCGTTCCATCCGTTTGAAGTGAGACACGAACGGGTCGGCCGGGTCGCCCCAATCTCCGCGCAACTGATCGTCGTAATACACGTCCACCAACAATAGCGCCGTGTGTGCCACGGGCAACGCCAGCACCTCAGAACGCTCCTCCCCACCATGAGTGTATCGTGCAGTCAGTGACAACGTCTTTGCCATCGCGACGACTCCTATTTGTCCGCTCTCGCTTCTCAGGCTTAACGGCATTATAGCATTCCGCATGTAGCAGGTCAAGAATCCGTACATCTGGGAATCCAGGCGGGAGACTGGCCAGTCCCCCACTGCCTACCGTAGCCACCGTAACGGCCACGTCACCTTCACCATCCCCGGCACTTCCGCCGTCCTGCTCAAGTTCCCGTGACGATCTGCCCTCCCGCAGGTTCGATTGACCTGCGGGAGGGTGGTGTTTCGCTGCCTGTCATTCCGAGCGCAGCGAGGAATCTCCCGACCGCACAGCCGCCTGTCATTCTGAGCGCAGCGAGGAATCTCCCAATCACACAGCCGCCTGTCATTCCGAGCACAGCGAGGAATCTCCCGATCACACAGCCGCCCGTCATTCCGAGCGCAGCGAGGAATCTCCCGATCACACAGCCGCCCGTCATTCCGAGTGCAGCGAGGAATCTCCCTGAATGAGGCCAATATGAACCCCCGCACGAGAAGAAGAGTACCGCGCTCTCCCCCACGCCCCAGAAGCCACTCGACCTCATCCTGGACTTGCAGCAGTACCGCTACGGCGTCCCCCCCACCGAGTTCGACTACGAGGCCACCGGCCCCCACGGCCCACCCCTCAGCGCCGGCCAACCCTTCTGGCGCGTCTACGTGGACCGCTTCGCCCCCTCGCCCGAGTTCGTCCTGATCCAGGCCGCCGCGCTGGCGGAAGCGGACCACTACCCGCTCGCCCTGCTGCGGGACGGGCAGGCGCGGGACGTGACGCTCTCCGTGCACCTCAAGCCCATGGGCGGCACCCTGGCTCAGGGCGCGGGGCTACTCTGGCGCGCGCGGGACAAAGACAACTATTACGCCGTCCTGGCAGACCCCCTGGACCAGCAGGTACACCTGTTGAGGATGGTGCGCGGGCAGCCGCACGAACTGGCGGCCGCCCCCATCGAGATCGGCGTCGTCTTTGAGCAGCAGGAGCCAGGCCCCACCTGGGGCTGGTACCTGCTGAAAGTGGAGGCGCAAGGCAACCGGATCGCCGTCTGGTTTCAAGACCAGCAGGTGCTGGAGGCTACCGATGCGACCTTCACGCGCTCAGGCCGAGTCGGCCTGATCACCCACGCCGACGCGGTGGCGCTATTCGACGATTTCCGCGTCCAGGTCGGCCAGATGCAGATCACCCCCACGCCGAGGCCGACTCTTGCCCCCCCGACCCCGCCGGTGATGCACGTGGCAGCCATCTCCACCACCGGCGCCGCCTATCATGATCCGCAGAGCGCCTTCACCAAGGGGGACTTGGTCTACTGGAAGATCCAGATCGTGGATGAGAACGACGCGCCGGTCCCGGCCGCCGTTGTCACCAGTGACGTCCTGCGCCCGGACGGCACCCTGCTATCGAGCCAGCCGATCCGTACCGGCACGGACGGCGTCGCCCTCTTCTCCTGCCCGCTCCCGGCCACGGAGCCGGCCGGGACGTACACGATCCAGGTCAGCCAGATCACCCACTCCGACCTCCCCGGCGCGACCTACGATCCTGCGGCCAACCTCGCGTCCGCCGTCACGTTCCAGGTACAGTAGCCGGCGGTCGCCTACAGATACTGATCAATTCCCGGCCACTCCTGTCGTCCCAGTCACTCCCGTTGACAACCACCGCCGCAAACCCAACCCCATCCCCAGCCACGCGCCGCCCAACAGGTACCCGCCCACCACGTCCGTCGGCCAGTGCACCCCCAGGTACACTCGCCCAAAACCCACCCCCAGGATCAACAACAGCACGCCAATGCCAACGGGCCAGCGCCACCGCACGTGTGGCCACGCCGCGTCCAATAGCGCCCCATACGCCACCAGCGCCGCACCGGCGTGGCCGCTGGGGTAGCAGAAACGCTGGAAACTGGTCTGGATCTCCGGCAGTAGGTGGGGGATGTACTCGACTTCCGGTCGCAAGCGGCCCACCGCCACGCGCAGCGCGACGTTGCAGGCCACCGCCCCCAGGTAAGCCCCCATCGCCCACCACGCGCCGAGGCTGACCCGCCTTGCACACCAGCACGAGATAGCACCCAGCACAACCGTAATCGCCAGCGCCGGCACCGACGAACTGGCGAATGTCAGCAATTCGATGGCGGCGGTCAGCGGTGGATTGCGCAGGCCGACCGCCAGTTTCACCAGTTCGGCGTCGCCGGGAATGCGTGCGCCGGAAACGACCAGCAGGGTCAGGACGGTCAAACCGCAGGCGCAGATCAGGACAACGTAGAAACCGGGCGAACGCAGGAGGAAAATGTCACGCTCCCCGATGCTTCTCAGATCGAGCCAGGAGACGCAAACTCACAAGCACAAGAATGAGCACACGGCGAACATTGCCCCGAGCGGTCACTAGCCTTGCTGGGCAAAGTATCTGCAGTTCCGGGACCTGCCCCGTGGCCAGGAATAACCCCGCTGTGCGAGCATTCCAAAGCCAGCCACCAAGGAATACCAACCTGCGAATCTCATCAAGTCCTCCTCGCGGCAGGCACCCGCCCGCTTAACCGCTCTCTGCATAGCCCAGACAACGACCCACACAGCCGCAAGATCAACTCCCAGCAAGACCCACTCCGCAGAAGTGGACGCAAACTCCAGAAGACCTATCCCGTCAGACAAGCTCGCTAGGTGAACCCATAGACTACTGAGTCCCCATCCCTTGCTTGCGCGATTTTGATCATTGTCCCCGATGCTAGAGCGATGGAAAGCGCCCGCCCCAAAGCCGCCCGCGCCCCCGCCAGGTCCCCCATGGCTTGCAGCACATCCCCCAGGTTGTTGACGTCTCGGGCGACGTGGGGATGGTTGGGGCCGAAGACCCGCTCTTCGATCGCCAGCGCCCGCTCGTACGCCGCCCGCGCCCCCGCCAGGTCTCCCATGGCTTGCAGAACACCCCCCAGGTTGCTGACGTCTCGGGCGACGTGGGGATGGTCGGGGCCAGAGACCCGCTCGTCGATGGCCAGCGCCCGCTCCAAAGCCGCCCGCGCCCCCGCCAGGTCCCCCATGGTATGCAACACACTCCCCAGGTTGTTAACATCAGTGGCGACTCTTGGATGCTCCGGGCCGTAGACCCGCTCGTCGATGGCCAGCGCCCGCTCGTACGCCGCCCGCGCCCCCGCCAGCTCCCCCAGGTCCTGCAGTACCAACCCCAGGGTGTTGACACCAGAGGCAACGCTAGGATGGTCTTGGCCGTAGACCCGCTCGCTGATCACCAGTGCCCGCTCCAAAGCCGCCCGCGCCTCCCCCAGCTTCCCCAGATCCCGCAGCACCAACCCCAGGTTAGTGACCAGTGTCGCCACATTCGGATGGTCTGGCCCCAGGACATGCTCGAATATCGCCAGTGCCTGCTCATGGGCCGCCCGCGCCCCCACCCGATCGCCCAACTCTCGCAGCACCGACCCCACCATGTTCGTCGCTCCCGCTACATCCGCGCTCTGTGGTCCACTCCCCTCATGGTACAGTTGCACAGCTCGACGGGCTAGCGATAGCGCCTCGGTATAGTGGCCAGCATTGAATTGGTGCCAGGCCATATAGTAGTGAGCACTGGCCTGACGGCCAACATCGCCCACCAGCACTGCCCGCCTCCCCAATTCCTGGACAATCCGGTATCCTTCTTCCCACATGTCTGGGTGCTCGACAGCCAAGCGATCGGATAGCGCGAACCCCCGATCAAACAGGCGGTAGATCCCAAACCGATCATCTTCGCTAGTGGTCTCGATCAACAACCGTACATGCCAAAGCAACCCTTCGAGCGATGACTTGACTGCTCGTTGTCGCCGGTAGGGCTCGGCCCGCTCCAACAAACCGGCCGCTCCAAAGAGGTCAAAGAGCTCATCGGCAATGAGGTAACTGAGCGGGTAGTAGAAACGCTCCAGTTCATCGGCCAGCTGACTACTCCAGGCACGCCGCTGTTCATCATCACGAGGATACTTGGCCCACACGTGGTGCAGATAAGGGCGAGCAAACCGATACTGGCACAGGTGTCGCTGGCTGTCTACTTCGACGAAACCTTCATCTACCAAAATACCATCAGCACTCTTGTATGCCTCTCCTTCGTCAGCCAGATCCTCATCCTCGGCTTCTGCGACCAACCAGTCATCAAAGAAGTCAATCAGATCGTCGGGGTCCACATCCATCACCCTGGCCACAGCAGGGGCAGTAAAGGTCTCGCCCTCCACGGCGGCACAATTGAGGATCCGCTCCACCTGACCAAGTGAAAAGGGCGGAGATACTTCCCGCCCCTTTAGCAAATCACTCAACAGGCTGCGGGCATGGTCACGCACGTCGCCATATACCCACCATTGGCCATCTCCCGTGGGGCTAACACACCATACGCCATGCTCGTCACGCAGGACAGCGCCTTGTTCGACCCATTCTTCCCATATCGTCTGCACGATCAGCGGATCGCCGTCTGAGAGCTGGTGGAGACGCTCACCAAGTCGGGGATCTGCTGGCGCGATGCTGGCGGCGATTTCACTGGCAGTCACCGGCCCTAAGTAGTAGGAATGGGCCAACTTATGCTTGACCAACTCTTCTGCCAGGCGGGTAGGTTCTGTATGTTGGCGCCTGCTCAGTGCGTCCAGTGGTGCCGCCGCACTCAGGGTCACGAGGAGCAGTACCGGCAAGTCCTGAGCAATTTCATCGGCCAGGGCTCGCAGAAGATCAATCCAGAGCGGGTCGGCCCAGTCCAGATATTCGACGATCAACAGTAGCGACCTACGACGGGCGGCCTTGCGAACGAGTTGGTGCAACGCACGGGGGTCATCGGGAGCGTCGTAACTGGCAGTATCTGTCTTGTCCGCCTGCGCTGATAGTTTCAGCAACTGCGCTGCAAGGTTCACCCACGGCCCACCGGCGATCGTTCGGCTGGTCTGGGGGAAGCTCCTGACAATCCTGGGACCATACTCCTGTGCTATGGAACCTGCCCAATAGAATCGCGCCACCTCCTGCGGTGGCAGCGTGCCGGGATTCAGAAAACGCAAGGCAGCCACGGCATCGCCCTGCTCCTCGTGAGCCTGGCCTTTCATCCACTCAGCAAGCGCCCGCCGCCCAGAGCCCTGCTGGCCCATCAGGAACACCGTGGTACCACTTTTCGTCCGCTTGACCTCGGAGTATTGGGCAAGCAAGCCCTGCTTCTCTGCATCCCGTCCGATTACCCAATGGAGATAGGGCGCTTCGGGCGGACGCTGACCACCGCCGGTCGCCTCCAACGAGACAGGGCCAGAAAAGGAGTCGCGCCAATGCACACCGAAAAAGTCCTCTACGAGCTCGGGCTGATCCTTGAGCCGGTTGCAGATATCCTCGGCATCCCACAGATCCACGTTTGGCAGACCGGCCACCACATCACGCAGGGCAGCGGTAGCCGGCAGTGAGACCATGATCACGTAACGGTCGGCGGGGTAGGTGAACTTTAGTACGATGCGGTGCAGGTCAGCAGGCGTCATCTGTTGCCAGCGTTTGCACTGGTAGCACAGGAACTCCCGCCGGCCTTCCCCGAACACGTGGCGGTAGGCCATAATGTCAATGCCAGCTTGGGCATCACCGCGCACACCATAGCGATGGCAGTCCACGATGTCGTGGTCGCTGGCAATCAGGCGCGCACATAGACGCTCAAAGTTCTCCCAGGAAAGAGCGTTCAGGGGTAGCTCCTGAATGCGGGGCGTCACCGGCAGTCCGACTTCGTCGCGTGCCGGTTCACTCTGAAGCAATTCGTCCAGTTCGGAGCGGTAGTCTTGAGGCATACGATTCCCCTGCAATGCCCGCTAGACAGTTTCTGTGACCAACACCTCTTCGCCCAGCATATCCACGATCTTCACCGCCACCGTGGTCTCCCCCTCCGGCGCGGGCAGTTCGTACCGGCCTGCGACCAGGTCGTCCTTCTTCTCCGGCACGTCCGACAGCGCGATGTTGAACACCTGGCCATCGTAGGCCGTGTCAATCAACACCACGTCCACCATCGCCCGCCAATCCGGGATCTGCGCCTTGAACAGCGGCGTGTCCATATCCAGCCGCTCGACGATCGTCGGCGAGATAAAGTCCTCGACCTCCACCACGATCTGGCCGTCCCGGCGCTCGACCTTCACCTGCGCCCGAGCGGGTTGATGAACGAAGAACTTGCCGTACTTTTGGTCGGTGCGCAGCTCGACGACCTCGATCCTGTTGATGGGCCGATGCTTGTTGTATCCCTCCAGCCAACCGTCGGCAGCGATCTCCTTGCCCAAACAGACCACGACCACGTCCCGCTCCTCGTCAGGGCGAGCCTTGAGCTCGTCCTGTAGTAGCTGCAGGTCGAGAGGGGTGAGGGGGTGGTTGAACGGGACGATCTTGGCCAACCGCTTGCCCAGCGTGCCGTCGAAGAAAGTGTCCGTCTTGGTACGCTCGATGCCGATCAGCTCCACGGCCAGGTTGACCGCCTCGTTGTGCTGGACCTGCAGGTCGTAGTCGTTGACGCGGTAGACGCTGAAGGACAGGGAACAGGGAGCAAGGATTGGGGATCCGGTCTCAGGTTCGACGCCCGGCAGCGCGGGCTGCGCCTGGCGCTGGACCTCGAGCTGCTCGCAGATGATGGCCTGCAACCGCTTGGAGGTGGTCTGGATCGCGCCCTTGTTGATGTCGGCGGCGATCCAGCGGCGGCCTAGCTTTTGAGCCACGGCGACGGTGGTGCCGCTGCCAACGAAGCAGTCTAAGACAAGGTCGTCAGGCTCAGAAGAGGCTAGGATAATGCGCCGAAGTAAAGTTTCTGACTTTTGAGTTGGATACTCACTTCCACCGACATCTTTCACATCCGACCACACATCTTGAAGGAACTTCCCTTCACTTTCATCTGCGTAGATTACCTTCCTCGGATTACCCGTGTCAGACCACTCAATTAGGCCCTGCACGTCAAGTTCGTCTAATGTAGCATGAACATACCGCCAATGGTTACCTGCCGGGGGCATAATCCCACGCCAGGGGTGGCCTGTCTCGCCGGAGCGTACCCCCGGTGCGTGCAACGGAGCAGTCTTATACTTGCGCCCGTCAGGTGCAGTTCTGGGAAAATCCTCCAGTATTTCGTCGTCAGAACGTTCTAGGAACGGGCGAGACCAAGCGGGAGCATCGCCTTTTGAGTAGAATAACACCGTATCATGTTGGTTTCCAAATGAGCCCTGTGTGTAGTTCTTTGGATTACACTTAACACGAGATATTTCATTGCGGAAGCTCTCTGCCCCAAATACCTCATCCATCAGACAACGCAAGTGATGGCTCTTTCGCCAGTCACAATGCAGATAGATGCTTCCATCTTCTGTCAGCAACTCCTTGAGCAGTAACAACCGCTCGTATATGAACTGGAGGTACATGTCATTGGCCCAGATGTCGGTGTACTGGATCTGCTCGCCCAGACTATGCGCCTCGCCCTCCAGTTCGGGCGTGCGGACTCCGCGCAATTGCACCCGTCGCACGTAGTCCGCGCCGCTATCGAAGGGCGGGTCAATGTAGATCAGGTTCACCTTGCCCCGGTAGCCGTGGGTCAACAGCCAGGCCAGCACGTCCTTGTTGTCGCCGTGAAAAAGGAGGCCCCCACCCCCTGCCCCTCCCCCGAAATCAGGGGAGGGGAGATTCTCGCCAGTGGGGTTGAAGGTCTCCACCAACTGGGCGGGAAAGGCGGTGACGTAGTCGAGGGGGCGCTTGCCCACCCAATGGAGCATCGGACGGCCCCTGGCCTCGGCGACCTGTACAGCTTGTCTTTCGCTCATCGCTCTGCTCCTGCCAAAACCGCGAGAAAACCGCGGCAAGTTGCTGATCTTGGACAGAACTGTAGTATAATATAGTCAATCCATCTAATGGAGGTGGATGGCCGTAGGCCATCGCAATAGCGCCCGCAAGGGCGCTTTTGTCTTTTATGGCAGCAGTTTCTTGCCATATCCCTCGATCCGCCCCGTTCGCCCGTCCCGAAGGTACTTACTCTGGCGCAGAATCGCACAGATCTGGCCGCCAATCAATGAACTGCCTGGCCGGCTCCAGTTGGTTGAACGCCACGCCACCGGACGAGGTGAAGATCATCTCGTACTTGAGCCGGTCGGGGTTCAGCCCCACCCATTTCTGTACAGCCACCGCCTTGCGACCGTTCTCCCCGTCCACGGCATCGTCGCGGAACCTGGCATCCTTGATCTCGACGATGTAGCAGCGCCCATCCTTGCGCCGGACGACGAAATCAGGGCTGTAGCGGTGCCATCCGCCATCCACCCCCTTGTACTCTACGTAAAAGTCGGTCTTGCGCGGGTCCTGCAGGCCGCCGGTGAAGTAGATGTCCTCCACCTGCTGCGGCTTGAGGTTGACCGCGTCCAGCATCTGGGCGAAGAAACTCTTCTCCGGCTGCGAGTCAAAGTTGTAGGGGTCGTAGTGGAAGCCAAAATCGCCGCCGTTGTGCGCAGCCATTTCCTTCCAACTCAGCAGCAGGTGCTCTTTGCCCTTCTGGTAGACGATCTCGGCGGTGTAGACCACGCTGCCGTCGTCCTCCTGCTCGACCTTGAACCCATCCGGCTTGATCAAGGCCAGGGCCACTTCAACTTCCTCTTGCTCGATCCGGTAGCGGCGCGTCTGCTCCTCCACCTGGGCGGCCAGCGCGGGCAGATGGGCCTCGGGCACCGTCCCTCCCACGCCGTAGAGCCGCCTGAGTTCCGCATACACCGTCCAGGCGTCCAGCCGGTAGACGGCAGCCAATTCCGTCGCCGCACTGTAGAGGTCGAGGCCGGGTACCGCGTAGGTGGCTTGCTCCTCGGCCACCTGCCTCAACACGGCGCGTTTCCCTGGCTGCTCCTCCGGGGTATACACCTTCCTCACCACAACCGCTTCCGCTTCGATGTCCGGCTTCGCTACGTGCAGCGGCGATGCGCCGGCGTCTGCCGCGGGAACCACGTGCTTGATGATCCGCTTGACCACCAACGGCGGCACGTCCAACTTACGCACGACCAGCCGGGCAATGCGGGTGTCCTGGCTGGTGCGGTTCAGGTCGGCGATGGTCTCCCCGTAGGTCTCCTGCAACTGCTGGTCGAGCGCCCCCCGGTTGTCCATCGAGAGGTAGATGCGCGCCTTGTGTGGATTGCCAGGCACCTGCCGCAGGCAGCGCGTGCTGGCCTGCAGCACAAAGTTCTGGCTGTGCTTGAGCCGGCGGGCCAGCGCACAGGCGAACAGGCTCGGGCAATCCCAGCCCTCGGTGCCCTTGTTGACCAGCAGGAGCACCCGGTGGGGCGAGTGGGGATCGTTGAGACGGTTGAAGGCGTCAATCTCGGCCTCGGTGGACTCGGACGTGTTGCGCAGGACGACGTCGGTGGAGTAGCCCAGCTCCATCAGCGTCTGCTCTACCACCGGGCGTAACTCACGCAGGTCTCTGGTCTGGGGAAAGTACATCGCCAGGCGGGCCGGCGCGCCGCCGGGCAAACGAACGTCGCCATAGGTGCGGAAGAAATCGCGCACCACCTCGGCCACGAACTGGTCGGCGTGCTGCTGGTCAAAGTCGTAGGCGTAGATGCTGCCGTCTACCGCCTTGAGGATGTTGTCGCGGATGCCCTCCGAAAGGCCGTACCAGATCACCACGTCGCGCAGGGGCTGGCGCTCATAGTAGGGCGTGCCGGTGGTGTTGACCACGCAGATGAGGTCGGTCTTCTCGTGCAAATAGTCCACCGTCTGCCGCACCCGCTTGAGCTGCGCCCCGATCTCCCGGCCGTAGGTGTGGTGGGCCTCGTCGGAAAAGACCCCCAGGTTGGGCAGCGAGGCAATCGCCTGCAGGCGCAGGTTGGCTTCCTCCTCCGACTGTTCCATCACGTGCTGGTAATACAGCTCCGACCAGGAAGGATGGCGATAGGTGCGCTTCTGAATGCGGATCTTTTCGGTGTTGGTGACGATCAGATTGTAGTGGCTGCCCCGGATGACGGGCAGGTCTTTCTCACCCTCGCGGGTGAAGATGAGCTTGTAGGTGGCCTCGAAGGGCCGGTGCAGGCGCGGCGGCAGGATCTTTGAATAATCCACCTCGGCCAACTCGCGCAGGCTCTCCAGGATCGTCAGGCCTGGCGCAAAGACCAGCGCATTCTGGACGAAGGGGCCGCCGGGGTATTCCAGCGCCATGGCGAACTCGCTCGCCGCGATCGCGCCGATGAGCATGGTCTTGCCCGCCCCCATCGCCAGCGCCAGGATGTAACTCGGATAGTCGAGCACCAGCGTTTCGTGGACGCTCTCCAGCCTGTGGGCCTTGACGAACTCCCCATCCCCGCGGATGCGCTCCCACAGCGCTGGCAACCCCTCGTTCAACACGAAATCCTTGATCTCGTCCCGCTCCAGGCCCAGCGCCGCCAGCAGGTCGAGCGGCCTGGGGAAGTATCGCTGGTACAGCTCGAAGATGTGTGGTGTACCTTCCACCAGGCGCAGGTACCAGTACGTCTCCAGCGCCCGCAGTTGGGCGGCGCGCAGGAAGCGCAGGCCGCCCCCCTCCGGCAACGTGGCATACTCGAGGACCTCGGCGATGGCCGGGTAACCCTCGGCAGGATAGCCGTCTTTGCGCCAGGCGGCCACGTTTTGTTGGATCAGTTCGTGAAGGTGAATGGTCATCTACTTGACATCAATACGCCCTCAGAACCAGCGGCAGGTAAACCCGCTGCAGGACGCCAAACCATTCCATCGCCGAGGCCATCACCGCCTCGGCATCCGGTGGAACCAGGTTCTCGAAAGGCCAGGCCAGGAAGAGCACCTTCCACGTGCCAGAATCGTACGTCAGGCCATTGGTCAGCCCTCCCTGGTCCACAAAAGCCGCCGACGCCGGCGAGATGGGGTTGATCTGGTCGCTCCAGGTAGCGTATGGGAGCAAGGGGTACGTACCCATTCCCCCACCCACCGGGTCCCCCGCCATACCCTGGACTTGGCCGGTGCCGGTATCGTCCGTGTAGGTCGCCACGCGCAGGTACTCGCGGCTGAAGGCGCTCCGCCCGATGTCCCACAGGTAATCCTGGCTACAGAAGAATAACTGCCCCCCCTGGTCCAGATACCTGGCCATAGCAATTTCCTCAGGTGGACTCAGGGTATCGAACAGAGGCCCGCTGGGGCTTGAGCCGGTGAACCAGATGACGGCCCGGTGCGCCGCCAGCGCGCTCAGGCCGGGGCTGCCCAGCACGCCGGTGTCCCAGTAGTCGAAGGGGACGTGGTCTTTGGTCAGCGCGCTCACGTAGGCGCCTTGCACACCCATGCCCCGATCGTCGTCCACCAAGAGCACTGGGTAGGGGACGCGGGCAGTCAGGAGGGCAGTAGTGGAGACGGCGGCACTGTTGCTGGAGACTGCCGAAAGCGTAATCGCGGCCGAGGCTCCCGGTAAAGCGCTCGACGGCACAGTGACGGTGATGCCCGCGTACCAGGCGCCCCACGGCGAGATGCTCCCCGTCTGGGTGACAGGCTGACCGGTGCCTACGTCGTAGATGGTGGTCGCCCAGGGACCGTTGGCGGACAGGGCGAAGGTGTCCGCCAGCGGACCGCAGTTCTGCACCGAGGCCCTGTACGTGACGGCCGTGCCCGCCTGCCCCCACCCGATCTGGCTCGCGGGCAACACATTCACGCACACCCCGGCGGCCTGGCATACCACGTTCAAGTCCGCCCGGATGTGACTGGGTGGCGGCCCAGGGAGCACAGTGATGCTCTTCACCGAGACGCAACTGTCCGACGGGCAGGGACTCGCATAATAGGAGCCGCTCTCCGGCGTAGTGCCAAAGCCGAAGGTCGTGTTGCCCGACGTGCCTGGGAAGGGGTCGCCGCCGTCGCCGGCGTTGGCTTTTTTCTCCAGGCCCAGCAGGCCGTCGCCCTGCTCGAGGGCGAGGAGGTAGTGCAACACCGGGCACTGGCACTTGGGACACAAGGTGCATTCCTGGCGGTCGTATTCCCACCGGTTCCACTTGTCCTCGTCCACGTGCCAGATCAGGAGCCCGGCGCCCGGCAGGAACGAGTCGAACCCCATCTGCTGCCGGTTCTCCAGTAAGAAATACTCCTTGGGCCCCATCTGGGGGCTCTGGAGCCGCACGACGAACCCCGGCCCTGTCCACACCGGGGGAAAGATGAACCCTGGCATATAGCCATCCGTCGGCAAGGGGTGCTCAAACCCCATCACCGTGCGGGACCAGGCGTCGGGCCAGGCCGGGGAGGCACCGTTGGAGATCCAGCCGATCCAGGGCACAAACATGAGCGGGCCGTTCCAGCCCCCTGTGCCCATCAGGCTCCAGTACCCAACGCCGTACGAAGAACCGTCCGGGTCGTACAGGTCCGGCAGGCCAAACAGGGTATGCCCCAGCTCGTGGCAATAGGTGCCGATAGTCTGGTCGCCCGGAGCCAAGATGTACTCCGGGTCGAAGGTGAAATTGTCCACGCTCACGCCGTCCTGCGTCACCAGCGGGCCGGGGCCACCGGCCACACTCATGTTCCAGGCGGCGGACCAGACGTCGCTCGCACTCAGGGTGATCTCTGCTCCCGGGCCGGCGTGGATGAAGATGACGCTGTCCACGAACCCATCGCCGTCGTTGTCATAGTGAGCAAAATTGATGACCGGATCAATGAGTGGAATCACGTCCGAGACGATGCCCTGCAGGTTGAGTGGGTACGTGCCCCAACCATAGTCGTCGGCGGTACCGGCGAGGCCGTCGGCGTTGACGTAGCCACTGCTGCCGTTGTAGGGGCGGGTAGCCGTGACCCAGCCCGTAGAGCTGGGAGCGTTCACCGTGACCAGGGTCAGCGCGGCGTAGGAAACCTGGCGATAGTAGTCGGTCACCGACCCCGATCCAGGCGCGGCAAAGAGCAGGTTGTCGAAAACCGTCACGGCGACAGAGGCGGGCCTGTCGCTGAACTGCACGGCCACGGCCAGGAGGTTGAAGATACCGGCGGGCGGTGTGGGGAACAACGCCGGTTGATCAATGCCCTGCCTCCGTTGCGTGCTCGCCGCCCTCATCAGCATGGCCTGGGCCAGTGAGCTGTCCTCCAGGTGCAGTTTCTCCAGGATCCCGGGATGTGGGGGCATGGGCTGCAGGCCCTCGGGGACAGATACGGCAGGGAGCGAGCTCACAGGCGACAGGGACGCCAGCAATAGAGCGAGGAAGAACAACCCACGTAATACGCAAGGTGCCAGGCGTTTCATAACATCCTCCTTTGCATCAGTATACTCATATCCCCGCACCGTGCAAGCCCACGCTTGCCGAACACGGCCGGCTGCGAGAGACAATTGGCATCCCTCGCTGTGGTTCACCTGCGGACGAAAGGCAAGTAGATCAGCGAACACCTCCCCGCCCGCGGGACAGAAAACGCCGAGGTGCCCTTGGTCGCGTCCGTCGCCGTGGCCGTGACGTTCGGCCCCCGGAACGCACCCGTGTAGATCCAGTTGCCGCTGCCGCCGGCGGTCGTATACCCCTCGTAATAGCGGCCCTCGTCGGCGTCGTCCGAAAAGACCTCGACCCGCCCGCCGGCCGGCGCGCCCGACCCCGTGATGAGGGGACACTGGACGCTCACGATGCTGGGCGCGGGCAGGTCCCCGTTGCCGTGGTCGTACAGCTCGATGCCCGCTCCCGCGTTATCATAGATGCTGTTCTGGCTCAGGTCATTGTCCGTGGCTGCTGCGGTTTCGATGCGCACGCCCGGCGAACCTTCCCAGGTACCGTTGTGCGCGATGCTGTTCCGGGTGAGCGAGTTGCCCGGACTCCCTACGTGGACCCCATGAAAGGCATTGCCCATCGTCTCCCCATGCGGCCCGATGCCGATCGAGTTGCCTAAGAGCCAGTTGTTGGCGGTGCTGGCATTCACGATGGCGATACCACTCCAGCCGCTGCTTACGATTACGTTGTAGCTGAATGTAGTGCTCACCGCCCCGTCGTACAGCCCCACCCCGTGCTGCCCGTTGCCCAGCCCAGCCGTCCCATACTCATCAGTGCCGATCCAGTTAAAAGTGATCCAGTTTCCGACAGTCCCCGGCTGGTGAACGTACACGCCGCTCCTGTGGTTCCGCACGCTGGTGTTGCCTGCCAGAACATTATTGCTGGCCCCGTATCCGACCTCGATCCCGTATCGTTGATTGTCGTCAATGCCGTTTGCCATGACACCGTTGTGCTCAGTTCCGGCGTCCACGACCGACACGCCGCTGTATCCGTTACCGACGATGGCATTGCCCATGGTGGGGCTGAACACGATTGTACTACCCACACGGTAAACCACCCCACCCACGCCGTTGTAGGTGGCTCCACCGCCGATGTGCACCCCATCGTACGTGTTGGCAATATTCCCATCCAGGTGGCCGATGCCGATGCTGTTGTTGACCACCGTGTTCGAGATCGAGTCGGTGCCGGCGATTGCCACGCCGTGCTGGCTGGCCCCGATCAGGTTGCCCTCCATGGCGCCGGTCCCGCCGACCGAGTTCCGCTTGCCATACCAGATGTACACGCCGACGTAATCGTTCGGTTCCGGCAGGTTGCCCGCATCGCTCGTGCCGATGTAGCAGCCCACGATCCGGTTGTCGTCGCTGTGGTCAATTAGGATGGCATTCCCATCAATCGCGCGGACCAGCACCCGCCCGCCACCAAAACTGCTGGCCCCCCGCCCAATCGTGTTGAACGAGGCCCCATTCGAGATCTTGATGCCCGTCGTAAAACCCTCGATCGTCAGGCCCAGGATGACGACGTCCCTGGCCCCGCTGATCTCCAGCCCGACCGAACCCGTGCCGGCCCCCCAGCCGTTGAGCGTAATGCCCGGCTCGCCGCCCGGCCACGAGCCGCTCCAGTTCCAACTCGCGTCAATGAGCGTGCCATCGTCGGTCAAAGCCGGCAGGGAACTGCTGGGCGAGATGGTCCTGCCCGTCATTGCGTTACTAAAGTAGATCGTGTCTGGACCAGGATTGCTATTGGCCTGCTGGATGGCCCAGCGCAGCGAGCCTGTCCCGCTGTCGGTGCTGTTGGTCACCATGTACTCCGCGCTCGGTCCAGTCACCCCGCTGGCGCGGGCACCGGGACTGGCGGCAACCATCCCGCCTTGGATCCAGGCTCCCAACGGGTCGTTCATCTCGCCTCGCACCAGGCGGCGAGAACTAGAGTTGAACGCCACGTAGCGCCCGCCAGGGGAGAGTATCACGCTCCAGCCCGAACCATCCAACTTGACCGGGGGATCGTCGCCATAGGGTGCCGGACCGGAGAACTGGGCCGACGCCCCCTCTTTGCCAGAGGCCACCTGCAAGATCGTCGCCCCGACAAGGACGACGAGGACGAGAAAAACACGCCAACCTGCTTCCACCACCGGCTTCGCCTGTTTGCCCATTGTGCTGCCTCCCTCTAGTATACCCCCATACTCAGGGACAAATGCCAACGGTCGTTTCCTGGCCGTTGATCCGTACCCTGTAGCCCGTGAGCTGCCCCACCTTGGGACAGAAGCGGGTGATTTTCATCTCGTACTGGTATCCTCCACCGTAGGTCTTGACTACATTGGCGCCTTCGACACCACCGGCATAGTTGAAGACGTAGGTGGCAACCATGTCAAAGTCCGGCCTGCCCTGCCGCTGGACCGTCGCCTGGTAGCGCGTCCAGCGGCCGGTGCCGTCGTAAGTGTCGTCTCTATCCACCTCGGTCGCTGCCAGGCACGTGGGGGTGTAGGTGGAGTGGATGATATCGTAGGGAAATGAATCCCTTCGCCACCAGTTGACCGCGTAAAGGCACGGCAGGTCAGATGCATCCGGCGGAGGTGGCAAAGTAGGCGTGGACGTCGGAGTAGGTGGAGACCAATTCCTCGCCACGGAAGCCAGGTAAATCCTCGACTCCGTAGGAACGTCCACCGTGGCTCGAATCATGTTATATCCGACATACGCCGGCCCGTCGCCACCAGAATGCCAATCGTAGTGCTCGACCCACGTGGCACCGCCGTCAGGGCTGTAGAAATTCCTGTCCTCAGCGATGCCGTCCTGACTGTCCGTCAACGTGGAGGGTATCGTGCCGGTCTCCCCGGCCACGTACTCGACGGCCACCATGAACGGGTCGGGTGAGGAAAGGATGATACTGGCCGAGTCCAGGCTAATGGAGGCCCAGGCGGGCCAGAAGGTGGTGATATCGGTGGACGCCGAGACACCCAGCAGCTCGTCTGGCTTACCGTTGACGGTAGAGTAAACGCGCACCCTGACCCTGGCCTGACTGGCCGCCTCAGGGAACTGGTGGAGCAGAAACTCTACCGAATCCACCTGGATCGGATACGACCAGTCCGGACTTGGGGTCAAGACGGCTCCAATGGCGTCGCCCGCCTCCCAAGCGCCAGAGTAGTACTCGACCGTACCGCTGTCGTTACTCAGTTGCATCAATTCGGCCCTGACGCTTGGCAGTTGTGCGCAAAGAACGACGCACAAAGCGAGGCCGAATAGCAAGAGATACTTGACCCGTTTCGTCTTGTCCACTGCGATACCTCCTATCTTCCCTTCCCCCGTTCCCTCCCCCTCCCTACCCCCCAATCCGCCAATCCCGCGCATCCGTGTTCCCCCTCCCCCGATCCGCCAATCCCGCG
>Ga0307377_10001735_pt1 | contig 26775 bp, 25 predicted proteins | sample TR3MG_FD_202535 | JGI IMG/M metagenome (GOLD analysis project Ga0307377, IMG submission 202535) | Soil microbial communities from Risofladan, Vaasa, Finland - TR-3 | ecosystem: Environmental > Terrestrial > Soil > Coastal area > Acid sulfate soil | place: Finland: Risofladan, Vaasa | collected... | reverse complement strand
TGCTGGAGGCGCTGAGGCAACCGCTGGAGAGCGGGCGCATCAGTATCGCCCGGGCGGCGCGGCGCAGCGACTTCCCGGCCAAATTCCAGCTCCTCGCGGCGATGAATCCCTGAGCTTCTGTTGCCCTTTTGCCGCCGCTTAAGGGGGTTGAAGGGGGATTCCTGGACCCGCCACCGCCCGAAGTGTTACCGCTGCCGTACTTGTCTCGCACGGGTGCCGGGGGCGCGTAGTACAGGTTGATCTCGACTTCGCCGTCGTAGATGACGATCCGCTCGGTGATGGCTTCAACAATCTGACGCTTCTCTTCAAGCGGAAGCTCCGGCCACCTGGAATACAAGCCCCGCGCCTCGCTCACTACCTCCTCTTCTGACAGTTGTGTGATCTTCAGGACATCGACTTCCGCTTGCAGCACCGGTAGTTCGTTATCAAGCTGCTCCAGACGTGCAGAGAGCGGCTTGTACTTCTCCGCGAATCCCCGTTTGTCGATAGCGTCTTCCTGGTAGAGGCGATAGAGCTTGTCGGTTTCGGCGGCAAGCTTCTGCCGTTCCTTCTCCAATACAGCCAATTGCGCCTCTTTGGCTCTCACCGTCTCGCCGAACGCGGCAATGTGCGCGGCAATCTCCTCGGAGGAAAAGAAGAAGGTCTGCAACTGCTCATGGAAGATGGCCTCCAGATCGGCTACCGGAATCTTGTTCCGGCAACCCTGGCAGACATACTTCGTGAGGACGTTGGAAGGCACATACATCTTCGTCCCGCAGTGGCAGAATGTGAGCCCGGCGAAAAGCTGCTTCACGTGCTTGGTTTGCAGCTTTCGGCTTCCCTTCCGCCCCTCCAGGATCGCGTTGCATTCGTTCCAGAGTTCCTCCGGGATGATAGCCTCGACTTCATGGAGCACCCATTCGCTCTCAGGCTTCAAGTCCCACGCCTTCTTGCTGTTCTTGCTCTGGGTGTAGTTGGCGCGGCGGATGCCTTTGGCGGTCGGGTCTTGCATGAGGCGACCGACGGTGGTGTCGGAGAACTCGGCGCCGCTCCGGGTGCGGAACCCGCGCTCGTTCAAGAGCCGAGCCACGGTCTTCTTCCGCTTGTGTTCGCGGAAGAGCTCGTGCATGAGCTTCCGTACCGGCGCCTCATCGGAATGCGGGATGAGCTTTCCCTCTACCCACTGATACCCGAACGGTGCCTGACCGCCGAGCGGCTTGCCCATCTTGGCGCGCACCGGCACCGACGCCGCAACCCGCTCGGCAATCTCTTCCCGTTCCCACTGCGCCATCGCGGCAATCATGGTGTAGAAGAGACGGCCGGCAGGGCTGGAGGTGTCGATTGATTCGGCAAGCGAGATGAGATCGGCGTCGCACTCGCGGAAAATGTCGGCGAATTCGAGCAGTTCCTTCGTGTTGCGCGCGAGCCGGGCCAGCTTCGAGAAGATCAGTCCGGTGATGTGACCCGAGCGTATATCCGCGAGCATCCGTTTGGTTTCGGGATACTCCTTCACCGTCTTACCCGACATGGCGTCGAGCCGATACACCTCAACGACGTTCCAGCCCTTCGCTTCGGCATACAGCCGGGCACGGCGTTCGTGATGCTCCGGGCTTTCGCCCTTCACCTGGTCTTCGGTCGACACTCGAATCCATATGCCTGCCCGCTTACTGGATGGATCGTGTTGCATACGAGCCTCCTGTATCTTGAAAGAACGATATTGGGCGTCCACCATGTGTTTGGCAACCGGTTCGGAAGCCCGCGCACGGCGTTATCCCGCGTGTATTTCTGAAAGAACGAAAAGAACAAGCTTGCTCCAATCTCGCAGGCCAGCTTTTCGCCGGAAAGGAGGGAGAATGTGCGCGGAATGCCCATCACAGCATGCCGCGCGTCATCGGTCGGGCGACTCCGGCTCACTATCGATCCGCTGTACCCGCATCGCCTGCACGATATCAAGCCGCTTCGTGGCCGCAAAGAACGTGAGTCCGAGGGTGGCTGCGTCGAACAGGCCTTGTGCCGGAGCTTCGGGATCGAATGATCTGCGCTTGCGAGGCTGTCGTGCGGAGAGAACGGGGAGAAGTTGCGCAACGACGCCATTGAGCTCATGCTTGGTCGCTGCGCCGACCGTAGCGAACACGGCTTTCATGTCCTGTCGGGAATAGGCGCTGACCTCGATCTGCTGCTCCTCTCCGTATCGGGCGATGGCGCGGTATAGGGCGTTGATGCGGGGAGCTCGACGGGATGCTACGCGCGGTGCGCCCACGTCCTCAATCACGAGGACATGCGGCCGGAACTTCTCGATCAATAGCTCCGCCGCATGCAGGGTGTCGGCATGCCTCTTCTTGCCGCGTATCTCCTTGATGCCCCAATCGACGAGCATTCTCGGGTGAATGAAGCAAGTGAAGGCGATTCCGCGACGCGTCACGTACAGGGCGAGCGTGCGAGGGAAAATTTTCGTTGGATTCATGGAATCTGCTATTTAGCTAACCGACTCGATTCGCCTTTGCGCCGAGAGAAGAACATCGCGCTTGTGCTCGGCGCGGCGTCCGTACTCCTCGGCACAGGTACCAAGTGCCGCCGTGATGTCCTCCCAAAGCTCGTTGCGGACGATGGCGGAGCGGTCGGGAACGGCCCTCGCAATCGGCTGGTCGAAGATGACTTCGTACCGAAGCACGTGCTCAAGCTCCATCGCGTGCTCTCCACGCTCGATGCGCGCCAGGCGGTATCGATCTTTCATGCCAAGCAGAGTTGCGAACTCCGATTGCGAGAATCCAGCGGCGCGACGAGCGGCCCGCAGGAAGTCCCTAGACGAGGGGTGCGACATGGCGGATGACGGTTGCGGATAAAGCGTGGAGGAGCGATCCTCCAGGCGTGGGAATATTCGCAAGGAATGAGTGGGCGGAAACGGAGCGAGAATGTGTCCCCGAGACACATTTCCCGGAACAGCGGCGGAAGTACTGGAGAATTGGATAAGCGGCCCTTTTCGAGGCCGCCTGGCAGCTACCAGCTCATCGCTGCGTCGCACGTGATTGAGCGGAATGCGGTGATCGGAACAGTACCGAGGAATCGCGCCTTGTCCGCCGCATGCGGAGCGCGGGAGCCGCGTATCCGGTCGCACAGCGCACTCGCTCGCTTCCTCAATCCGTCGCTGACTTCTAGCGCGGTACGCGGGAAGAGTTCACCGAGCGGCGCACCAAACAACGCGGAGCAAGCGAAGGCGGTTGAGAAGCTCGGGTCGCGTGTCCCCTGTTCAATGTGGCAGACCTGCGCCGCGCTTTCGAGACCCAGAAGCGTCGCCACTTCCTTTTGAGACAGACCCGCACTACGGCGATGCGCGCGGAGCGCATAGCGTATCTTGGGTTTCTTCATATTGGGTGAATCAACGCCCTCTACTGACGGAGGGCGGCCGATAATGGCCTTTGGCACCCCAAAGCGGGGTTTCCTCGCTAATGCGACGAGGGAAAGCTGCCCTGGCACATGCAAAGGACGCAATCCTTATTGCACATGCTTGCTGCATTGTCAAACGTGTGTCACGTGTAACATCGGCGGACGTAGGGATGTGGGGACGTTGAGTTAGTATTCGGGGGATATCTGCCCTTGATATACACAGCCCGGAAACAAAAGGGATGCTGGGGGTAGGCATCCCCCTTCCACGTCCCTTTGTCCCTTCGTCTACCGGATGGCATCTGTGCCGTTTTTGTGTAAGCGGACTCGTAGTAGGTAGCGAGCCACGTTAGATGACGCTACTCGTAGGTGACAGGCGCGTATCCCAATCCGTCATCTCCTTGAGGCCTTTGATGGGTGGAATGCAGCCAGCGGTGCGCTACTCTAGGGCAATTCCCAGCGCGAACGAATCATTCTTGCTGTGCCTTGGGTTGGTGGATTTTCCCACGGTCGCCAGGATCGGATAGTTCCGCCGACCTAGCGACCGGGTTGGGTATTAAGGCTTAGTGCCGACGAAAATGAAGCCATTGCTCCGCGTGCTATTGAGCGCCGCGCTGTAGAGCGCTTTCGTAGCGGAATTGAAATAGCCAATACCTGTTACCGTGTTTGTCCCGTTCGCACAAACGCCGCCGCCAAAGGTAATGGTGAGGTCATACACGTTGCCATGTGCGTGCGGTGTTGCCGATCCTGTGAATTGACATCCGCTGGCTCCGGCACCGCTTACTGCGCCGGAAGCTGATACGGTAACGGTCGCAGATTCTGAGCCACCAATAACTGCGGCGCTTCCGGTATAAGTTCCGGCGAGCGTTGCCAAGCTGGGCGTCTGGTCATAAGCAGTGTTATAAGAACTGGTGAACGTTGATGACTGATTCAGTGACGGGTAAGTCACCGAACCGTTCAGCGTTTGTTTGGCAGTATAGGATGCCGATACGGTGGCATTATTGACGCCAAGACCCTCAAGGTTAAAGTCCTTGGCGTCCGATGACGAGAAATTGCCATTTAAAGATGTCCCGGTTCCCTCGATAACGCCAGCAATTGTTGCGCTGTTATTGGACGAAGAATAGAGAACCCAATAGGTGCCAGTATCGAGAACAATGCCCGTAATAGTTCGAGATGTGCTGGTAGTTCCAGACCATAATCCTTCCGCAGTTTGCGCAGGCGCGGAGGATGCCGCAGGGGTGCTACCGCCACCACCGCCACCACCACAAGCACTCAAAGCCAAAGCCAACAGAATCGTCAGGTATCTCGTTATCATTGTCATCATCTCCCTATTGTTCGAATGTGAATCCTACGCCCAAAGTGAGATGGTAGATATTGCACTAAAGTCATAGATGTAGGGGGATGCTTTCGGTCATAGCGTGCGCATATTGCGCTGATTCATCACCAACGGTTACCAGTGCCCGCAATTGATCGTTTCGAGAACATTCACCACGTCTTTTATGCCTCCGTTTTACTCGTCGCAATATCGCTTGTTTGCAATTCCCCCGTTACCCCAAATCGCTTGCATAGCTCCGCTATCTGCTCCCACACTGCGGACGTGAGCGGCACCACGTACACTCCTTGTCGCTTGTACGTTGGTAAATGAAGCCTGGTACGAAGAAGACTGCCCACGTAGCGATGCGTGATCGGGCGTTCAAATTCGGCGCCATGACGCTCGATCATGAGGCGGGTGATGGCTTGGACGGAGATGGCATCCGGTGCATCGACAGCAAAGTGCTGCACTACGTCAAGCACCAGTGCCTCCGGATTTTCAGCCCGTTCCGCCCTGACCCGTGTATCGAGCGCGTGTGCCGCATCGCGTATTTTCTCCCGCAGCACTTCATCCTCGATAAGCGAAAGTAGCGGGACGAGAATCTGGTTCGTCCGGGAGGAAAGCGAACGGTCAATCAAATTATGATCGATGCGCACCCTATGGAAATAGCGGAAGCGATACATGAGCAGCTGATTACGCAGCGCGGTGGCCTCCTCCTTTTGTATCTCCGGCAGATTGATCGGAATATGCACACGGAGCTTGCGCACCCCCATTTCCTCGGTAAAAAAACGCGATTCCAGCGCGTCGTCCTGGAAGCGGTGGCGCATCGAGACGAGCTTCGGCCCGAAGACGGAAAATGCGCGCGGGTCGAATTCGTTTTGTGGCGTCACCATGGTACGCAGCACCGGTAGGCCGCGCATATTTCCATTGTTAAAAATCTTGACGATCTCGCTGCGTTCGTCGGAATAGCGGAAGTCGGTCTCGTCGAATAGCAACGTGCCTCGGAACAAATCGAGAGTATGGAATATCGGCGACACAGTCGACGCGCCACTGGCAAAAAACGGCTTGTATGTTATGGCGCCGATGACTTGCAGCGCGCGGGTCTTCCCGCTGCCGAAATCGCCACGGAAGCGCAAATACGGCAATTCGTTAAATGCGTCATACACATGGGAAAGCAGAACATACGCGATGGCGATATTTCGGAAGGTATCGGAAAGATCGACGTAACGATCGATATAGGCACCGATGTCTTGAACGAGGTCGGCGATCGTACCAAAATCGTCCGCGCGCTCGGGCAGCAGTATGGCCTGGTGACGTAGGAGATTGTTTTCAGCGCGGATCGGGATGAGCGTCTCGCCAGTCGGAAGCGTGAGCGATGAGACGTAGGTGACCACGCCGTCAGTCGACACGGCGAGCGCGGTGCGACGTTCCTTGGGCACGTAAACAAATTCCACGAGCCGACCGTCGTCAAGCACACGCGAAACGGTGGGAATGTGCCCTGGTTTCTTCTCGCTCTTTTGCATGCGGCACACGGTATCGCATGCCATCAGCAGCGGCATGGGGTGGTAAGGTGCTGTTCGTGCGCAATGCACCACCGTTGCACGAAATGCCGTTTACGCTACGCTGTCGACGCCATATGCGGTATTTCCTCTATTGCCGAAAATCGACCGAGTCGGAAGATCGGCAGGTATTGTCCATAGACTCGCAAAAAAGCGAGGCACTTCGAGCATTCGGGAATATGCCCGGCATCGAAATTATGCGCACCTTCGAGGAATCTTTCAGCGCTAAAGCGCCTGGACGCCCGATCTTCAACGACATGTTGAAGCGGGTCGAGAAGGGCGAAGCAGCCGGCATTATCGCCTGGCACCCTGATCGTCTTGCGCGTAATTCGCTCGATGGTGGGCGCCTCATCCATCTACTCGACCAAGGAAAGCTCAAAGACCTCAAGTTCTCCTCCGCGACGTTCGAGAACACGCCGCAAGGGAAACTGATGCTTTCAATGCTGTTCGGATTCTCCAAGTATTACGTCGATTCGCTGAGCGAGAATGTGAAGCGCGGTAATCGGGCGAAAGTGGAGCGCGGATGGCGACCATCAAACGTGCCACTTGGGTATCGTAACGATAAAGATACGAAAACCACGGTGCCCGATGGCGTGCACTTCGCTATGGTGCAGCGCATCTTCAACCTTGCCCTTTCGGGAACCCACACCGTGCGATCGATACTCCGCGTTGCGACGGAGGAGTGGGGATACCGCAGGCCAGAGACTCGCCGCCATAAGGGCCGAGCATTGGCGCTTTCAACCCTCTACAAAATACTCGGGAATCCTTTCTATGCCGGCCACTTCCAATGGAACGGGCGACTGTATCCTGGGAAGCACCAGCCGATGATTAGCATGGCGGAATTTCAGCGAGTGCAGGCATGGCTTGGTCGCCCCGCCACTGAAAAGCCGCAAAAACACTCCTTCCCCTTCACCGGCATGATGCGTTGTGCTGAATGCGGGCGCATGATTACCGCCGAACACAAGATCAACAAGCAAGGCCGCCGCTATATCTATTACCACTGCACCAAACGTAGCAATGGCCCGCGTTGTACTCAGCGGCATATCGAAGGCCGCTCCCTGGATGAGCAGTTTCTTCGCTTCATCAGCCGCATCGCGATTGACGAGGAAATTGCCAACGAATTGATGCAGCATGTTGCTTCTGAGCGAGTGGATGCGCCGCAGCACAAGAAGCTGGCACCAGAAACCATTGAACAGGAACTTCGCGCGACGCAAGCCCAGCTTTCGACGCTCACTGACTTGCGCGTGCGCAATTTGGTCGGCGACGAGGAATACATGACGCGTCGGCGGGAAATCGAGATGGCACGGATCGCAGTGCAAGAGCGCCTTGATAGATCGTTTCAGGGATCGGAGTGGATCGAACCCGCCGAAATGCTGATTTCGTTCAACAAACAAGCCATTTTCTGGTTCGCGCACGGCACAATCGACATCAAACGCCACATCGCGAAAACACTTGGATCGAACTTCACCGTTATGTCCAGAAAACTGAGCGGTGAGGCCGTAAAACCGTTCTCGCTCGGGGTCGAACAGCCCGAAATTCTCAAAAGGTGCGGATTCGGTGATGACAGTCGAATCCCGCTCGAACCAAGGGTAGCGAGAATCCATCTCGATACGTCCAACAAGAACACCGATATTCAGTCGGACGGAATGCCAGGCGTCAAGACGAAAAAGGTAAAGATCGAATTCCAACGGGCATTCATCCACGACATTCGAACTCGGCTTGAAGCCCATGACCCAGCATTGTTAGAACTGATCGAGCGTGTGCGCGCCATCACAGCCATGGTGGAAGAGGAAGATCATACGGCGGCTCACGGTCTGTCGGAATCTTATGCGAGAGAATCCAGAAGACATGTAGGAGGTTCAGATAGCGATACTTGGCATCGGTAAAAGACAATTCTTCGCCGTGCCCTTCCTTCAGGCGGATGTGGAACCGCTCGATGGTTTCGTCGTCGATTGACATGCGGTCATGATGCAGGGCGACGTTACGATTTGAACGGAGTGAGAATGCGTGTGGATGGCACATTCGATTCGAGACAATCTCACTCCGTATTGTTACCGATACACAGATTTTGGCGAATCAGCCCCGTGGTCTGCTTAACCGTCGTCCGTATCAAGGACGGCGATACGGAAGCCACGCGGTGTATGTTTGGGTTGCATGAGCAAGTTATCCACGCGCATGGCATAGCGAATCATTAATAAAAAGAATACTGTTTGTCTGCACCCAGCTATGCATGGAACATGCTGGGATGATATAGATTATTTCCAACTAACCGTATTACTTATGTCTGAAGGGTTGCCAGTTCCGATTACACGAGGTATTGATATTCAGAAAGAAAAAATTTACGAACTTCAGAAGCAAGCTTTAGCTCAATATAAAGAACTGGCTGAGCTGAGTAGGATTGTCGATGCGCAAATAGACCTCGCCTTATCAAACCCAAAACAAGAAAACCTCGCTGAATTGAAGGGACTCTTTGCAAAGAAACATGCAGTAGATGAAGTCGGGGATGAACTTGAGAAAATAATCGTTCAGACATTTAACGGGCAGTATGATCTGATGGATCGCTGGCTTGTCATTGAGAAAAAATTTACCTCCCTTGAGAAAGTTCTAAAGCTATAACATCTACATATTTAGTGTCGATTGTGAATATCGCTAAGGCGCGTCTCATCCTCTTCTATCCACTCCTTCAGTCGATCAATACTATCCGATATGCTACGCAATTTCTCCTTGTCTTCCTCAATCCACCAAGCAACACGCTCTGCAAACTCTGAGGAGCGAGCTGATTCGAGTTTCTCGAAGTTCGATTCTAAGTTGGCTCGTATTCGAGTATAGGCTTCCGCTGCTTTTTCCAATTTGTCACGATTCGCATGGATGTTGTTTTGTACACGATTAGCTACCTCGCTCCTGCGACTCTCTGCCTCAGCGCGCTGCCGTGTCCTTTGCTCCTTATACTCCCCCCAAAATAGGTCGTGCGTCTGCCGTACGTTCAAGATGCGATCAAAGCACTCATCCTTATGCTCTTTAAGCATTCTGTGTTTATTTTCCGATAGCATTTTCCCGGAATCTTTGAGAACCTGACCGTATAATTTCATCGTCTCACCAGTAGTAGCTGGAAGAAAGAACATGACCTTATCTGCCAGCCAGTCATATCTAGCTTTCTCGGCCAATTGTAGAATCTTATCTCTCAAGGCTTCGGAGTCCGCTCGAATGTCACTTCGTTGTTTATTGGCATGTTCATAAACCTCCGTTCTTAAGTCATTGAATCGCACCCATGCTGCATCTCGATCTCTCTTTGAGGGATATAGAACGCGGCTGTTGAATCCTTCTTGGATCTCTTTTGCTTTTGTAAAAAATGGACCCCAGTCGCGATGCATTACCGATAAAAGGTAATGCCCATCACGGACCCTGTACTGGCTAGTCGCGTCTCTCACCATGTACTCAAGGTCGTTGATAAGGCTATCTAGTTTCGAAGAATCCATTTCTACATATCTTCGATAATAGGTTCAGAGGAAAATAGATTACTCCAAGTCATGATGAGATCAAAATCCAAAACTAACTATGAGAAAGATAGATGTCGTTACGAAGGAAGGTGTGAATCTTTGAAACAACGTTTTAGCGCTTGCATCATCTAAATATTAGTATTCAGAGGAATTTGCCTCAAAATGACCGGGCACAACGGGCCATTAGGACAAAGGCCACCCAGGTAGGGGTGGCCTAAATGAACTGCACAGCTTCGGTTACATCAACCCTCTCTCCGCAAAGCTCATCACCGCGTTCCCGCCCACGATGAAGTGATCAAGCACCTTGATGTCGACGAGGGCGAGCGCCTGTTTAAGGGTTTGCGTCAGCAATTGATCGGCATTGCTCGGTTCGGCAACGCCTGATGGGTGATTGTGGGCGAAGACCACGGCCGATGCGTTGAAACGCAGAGCCCGCTTGACCACCTCCCTTGGATACACCGCCGTTTGCGTCAGGGTGCCCCGAAAGAGTTCTTCGTATTCAATCAAGCGAAGCTGTGCGTCCAGAAAGAGCGCCATGAATATTTCGTGTTCTCTGCCTAGAAAGCTAAGGCGAAAGAAGTCGCGCATGCTCGCCGGATCCGACAGCGCAGGGCCGCGCTGAAGCTCTTCTTTCAGTGCTCGTTGTACCAGCTCCCGCGCTGCGACAATTCGCGGATGCTGCGGCTTGTCAGCTTCATCGCCCAAAATTGTAGCCAAGCTCCGCTCATGCAGTTTCTGCGCTGCCCTTTCGCCCACGAGGACGGATAGCAATTCTAAATCGGTGAGATGTTGAGGGGTCATGTCGGATTCCTTTCTTAAAGAACAGTCCGACATTCATAGTTAGGCCGAGCCGTCGAAGGCACACGGAGTGAAGATGTGCAGGATCAGCACACACCCGCCCCATGCGACGAAATGGCGACCGCATACGATGTAGTGATGCTGCGCAATCCCGATATCTCTTACTTCGGCCGCACCAACCATCACGAACCCCACAAGGTATTCGGGATTCGCCAGGCCGATCGGCTGTTTCACCTGTACGCCATTGGGCAAACCGGCACTGGTAAGTCCTCGCTGCTGGAAACGCTCGCAATCCAGGACATTCGGGCGGGACGTGGCGTCGGCGTCATCGATCCGCACGGCGATCTGGTCGAGCGTCTGGCAGCAAACATCCCGGAAATCCGACGACCCGACCTCATCTACCTCAACGTTCCCGATCCGACCCAGCCCTACGGATACAATCCGCTGCGCAAGGTGCGCCCCGATCGCATCCCGCTCGCGGCATCGGGCCTTTTGGAAGCCATGAAGAAGCTTTGGCAGCACGAGTGGGGCGTGCGCATGGAACATATCCTGCGCAATTCGCTCTACGCCCTTCTTGAGTATGGCGAGGCCACCCTTCCCGACGTACTGCGGATACTCACCGACAAGGGATTCCGTAGCAGAGTGCTTTCGCGCGTGACGAATCAGCAGGTGCGCGAATTCTGGTTGAAGGAATTCCCCAACTACAACCCCCGCTACCGCCAGGAGGCGATCTCGCCGATACAGAACAAGATCGGCGCTTTTCTTGCCGACCCGAAGCTCCACCGCATCCTGACCAATCCTAAGGAGGACATCCGAATCCGTCACGCGATGGACGCCGGCAAGATACTGCTCGTGAACCTGTCGCGCGGCGACTTGGGAGAAGACAGCGCCGGCTTGCTCGGTGCGCTTCTCGTCACTACTATCAGCCTGGCGGCATTCAGCCGTAGCGATGCGCCAGAAGAAGCCCGTCGCCCGTTCTATCTCTACCTCGACGAGTTTCAGTCATTCACGACGGCCTCGATAGCGTCGATGGTGTCGGAACTGCGCAAATACAAGGTGGCTCTCACCTTAGCCCATCAGCATGTGCACCAACTCGAACCCGATGTGCGCCACGCAGTGCTCGGCAATGCCGGCACGGTGATTGCCTTCCGTCTGGGAGCCGAAGATGCAACGCTGTTTGCTAAGGAATTCGCGCACGTCTTTAGCGCAGATGATTTTGTGACGCTCCCCAACCACCATGCCTACATCCGACTCATGATCGACGGGTCGCCGAGTAAAGCTTTTAGCTCGACGACGCTTCATCCGATAACGCTTGAAAAACAAGGAACGGCTGGATCATAATGCTCGGACTATAACGAATAGCGTTTATCCTCCGCCGCGGAAGCGGCTGATGGAAACGCGAAGTCATGGTGGCGGATAAAAGCCATTCGCTCTGCTTGTTGGGTAAGGCGTCAAAACTTGTTCTACTTTGTCTCAGATTAGTGGCGGCGCTCCATCGCCTATCTTGATCTCCGCCGCTTCCTCGACAAACGATTTCCACTCCTTCGACGGTAGTCCGAGCTGAAGGGCGACTGTCCGCACCGCTGATAGATCATGTGCGCCGCGAATGTTGAGCAGTGTGCCTCTTCGCCATATTTCATCCCAGTACGCCTGGAAGAAGTCCCGGAAGGGTGCGCCGGACATGCGAAGCGACGGCCGGCGTTCTGGAGGAACGCTCGTCCAATACGCACCCAACAAAAATTCCTCATCATCGAAGAAGTAGCCGCCCATCGCGGGGCTTACTTCTACCAGGCCTGGGCAATAACTCTTGACCCAGTACTTGCGGCCATCGTAGCGAAGAATATTCGAAAGCGTCTCCTGGAGCCGCCGGAGGTCGTAGAAAATCTCGATGCGCTGCACTTCAAGCGTGCCGGACAATAGCCGCTCGGAAACCAGCGTTCGCCACTCCTGCTGGACGTAGGCAGGGGTTGTATAGGGTGCGGCGAGACGCAGCGCCTTGAGCTTATGCCGTGCGCGCTTGGTAAGCTCGCAAAGTATGTTGGACAGGTGTTCGATAGAATCGAAAAGTACTGCCGAGGTAAGCAACGAATCATGATCCGCATCGCCGTTGAAGAGCGCCTCCGCCTCGACGCCGAGAACCCAAGCGAGTCGTGCTCGATATTTGTCGCGCGGCAAATATTTCCCAGCTTCCCACGCCGCAATCGTTGTCACATCGACCTGCAATTGTTCCGCGACTTCGCCTCGCGAAAGACCTCTCGCACCCCGCAGACGCTTGATTCTCGGCCCTAGATTTCCATGTATCTGCTGCATAGCTCTCCCTCAAGGCATATGACGCAGAATTACGAAACTCTCAGAATCCCCCGAAAACTCTTCCTTGCCGGGATAAGGGTAACACTTAAGAATCTGGAAAGCATGAATATTTATAGTAAAGGATATATACGTTTCGTAGCAGATCTCAGGCAGTAGTACCGATTCCGGACAATTTAACCTGCTCCAAAATCTCGGGTAGGCGACGTGCTGATAGGAGTATTCGGCGGCATCAGGATTTTTTGCCGGACCTTCCGACTACGGTAATAGCATCGCTGGATAGAACCGTTTGTTTCTAGAGTGCTTGGGCAGACAAACGGTCCGTCACGAACGCAAGGGAGACGCCGTGAAGATGACGCATCAGGGAATACGAGCGTTGCTAGGCAGGCTGGGGCAGGCGCTTGGCGTCGTCATGCTCTTCGGATTGTTTATTTCAGCCGCCAATGCGCAATCGCTTCCTGGTCCGGCAAACCCAGGCCGTATTGAGCAGCGATTCCAGCCACCATCTATTCCGAAAGCCACGCCGGAGATCACCATTCCCGGCCCTGAGGCACCGCCGCCGCCGGAAGAAGCACTGAATATTACATTCCCACTGCATGCAGTCGTTCTCGATAACAGTACCGTGTATAAGCCCGCCGATCTGGCGCCGCTCACCGCCAACCTGATCGGGAAGAAAGTATCTCTCATCCAGATATTCGGCCTGCGCGATGCCCTCACCGCCAAATACAGACGCGACGGCTACATTCTTTCACAAGTAATCGTGCCGGCACAGAAGGCAATCGATGGCGTCGTCCACCTGCAAGCCGTCGAGGGCTATGTCGCCAACGTTAGCATTCAAGGCGATGCCCACGATTCCCGCGGTCTCATCAACGCCATGGGTGAGCACATCAAAGCGGCCCGCCCGCTCTCCGCGAAAGTCCTGGAGCGCTACGTATTGCTAATGCAGGACATACCCGGGATCTCCGTGCGAACCGTCCTGCGCCCAGCGGCGAAAATCCCCGGCGCTGCCGATCTCGACCTTGTAGTGGCTCACAAAGCCGTCACCGGCTACGGCTCGCTCGACGACTTCGGTTCCAAGGCCATCGGTCCCCTTCAAGCCCAAGCAGGTATCAGCTTCAATTCCCTGTTCGGCCGTGACGACCTGACCTCGCTTCAAGTTGCGACCGTCAGCCCGACGAAGGAACTGCAGTACGTGTCGCTGCAACACAATGAGATACTCACGGCTGAAGGCGCCCGCCTGAATCTCTCGGCGACCCACAGCCACTCCGAGCCGGGCGGCGCCCTGGTTAACCTGGACCCTCTCGGCAACAGTCTCACTCTGCGTGCGGGTGTCGACTACCCGGTGATCCGATCGCCCTCCCAAACACTGCGAATTGGCGGCGCCTTTACATCGCTCGACAACAGCGTCGACCTTCTTGGCGCTCAATCCTCCAACGACAAGGTGCGCTACCTCTCTTTCACCGCGACCTATGACGTGGCCGACACTTTGCTTGGCGATAGCCGTCCAGCAAGCACGCTCATCAACGCCGAACTGAGCCGTGGTCTGGACATCCTCGGTGCTACCCGCACCGGCTCGCCGGACTTGAGCCGCACCAATGGCCACAGCGACTTCACCCGCCTCTATGCCGACTTGACCCGCAGCCAAGCTATCGCCGGCCCCTTCGGGTTAGGGCTTGCGGCGGCGGCACAGGTCGCGTCGGTGCCGCTCCTGTCGGCAGAACAGTTCGGCCTCGGCGGCAGCCGCTTCGGTCGAGGCTATGAGCCATCCGAACTCACCGGAGACAACGGTCTTGCCGGCTCGATAGAAGCTCGCTACAACCTCCCCGCCGGCGGCACCAGCTTCATCAATCCGCAGCTCTACTTTTTCTACGACATCGGCGAGGTCTGGAACATCGACCCCGCAGTCGGTCAGCCGAAAAGCCAGTCCCTCGCCTCAGCCGGACCTGGCCTGCGATTCGACCTAGCTCATCAGGTCTCGGCCGACTTCGAGCTGGCAGAGCCGCTCACCCGCGACATCGCCTCACGCGGCAATCGGCACGTCCGGCTATTGTTCAGCATTCTCGCGCGATTCTAAGGGGGTTATCCATGGCACATCCGCCGTTCCGCCCTGCCTACACCCGTCTCGCTATACGGATGCTGGTGGCGAACCTTTTCAGCACGACTGCGCTGACCTTGGTTCCGACCCTCGCGAATGCGAACCCGCTGGGCGGACAGGTTGTCGCCGGCTCCGCGACCATCGCTCGGCCTGATCCTGCTAGCGTGGCAGTTACCCAGACGAGTCCCAAGACCGTCATCAACTGGAATTCCTTCAGCATCGGTGCCGGCGAGCAAACCACCTTTGTTCAGCCCAACGCTCAAGCGATCGCTCTTAATCGCGTGGTGGGCGTCGATCCATCGAAGATCATGGGCACGCTCAAGGCCAACGGACAAGTCTGGCTGGTGAACCCGAACGGCATCGTCTTCGGCAAGACCGCCCAGGTGGATGTCGGGGGGCTTCTCGCCACCACGCTGGACATCGGTACCAGCGACTTCATGGCCGGGAATTATAAGTTCAGCAGTCCCGCGAATTCCGGCGCGATGGTGGTGAATGCCGGGCAACTAACGGTGAACGATGCGGGCCTCGCCGCCCTGGTGGCTCCGGGAGTGGAAAACTCCGGAGTCATCATGGCCCGCCTTGGCAAGATCCAGCTCGCCTCAGCCGCCGGCTTCACGGTCGACCTAAACGGCGACGGCACCTTCAACTTCCTTCTCGACAAGCAAGTGACGCAGCAGCTCGTCCGCACCGATGGCACGACACCATCGGCTGCTGTCTCCAATTCCGGCAGCCTAATCGCCGATGGCGGCACCATCCTCCTCACCGCGAATGCCGCCAAGTCGGTGGTCGATAACGCCATCGACATGTCCGGCTATGCCCAAGCTCGCAGCGCCAACCTCCAAGGCGGGACGATTATCCTAACTGGCGGCGATAGCACGGTTCAGGTCTCTGGCACGCTGGATGCCAGCGCCCCACACGTGGGCAACGGCGGCTTTATCGAAACCAGCGCAGCGGATGTTCATGTGACCAACGGAGCGACAGTTATCACCACAGCACCTTTGGGCAAGACCGGCACCTGGCTTATTGATCCCCACGACTACACCATTGCCTCGTCGGGCGGTGACATTACCGGGGCTGCGCTCTCCGCGCAGCTTGCAAGCAATAATGTCACCGTCGTCAGCAGTTCCGGTGGGGGCGGTACTAGCGGTGACATCAACGTAACCGATGCTGTTGGCTGGAGCGCGAATACGCTGACGCTGACCGCCGCGAACAATGTCAATGTCAATTCCGTGATGACAGCGAGCGGCAACGCCTCGCTGGCTCTGAATCCGGCCACCGCAAACGGTACGGATGCTTCCGTGGCAACCGGCACGGTAGTGACCAGCAGAAACTCCAGCGGCAATTTCATTGGCCGAGTCGATTTCAGCGGCACTGGCACGCTTTCTATCAGCGGAGCACAGTACACAGTGATCAACACCTTGGGTGTAGCGGGAGGCAGCGAAACCAGTACTTTGCAGGGTATGCAAAACAACCTCTCCGGCCACTACGCACTGGGTAGCAACATCGACGCTTCGGCCACCAATACGTGGAACAGTGGAGCGGGGTTTTCGCCGCTTGGGTTTACAGGCACGTTCGACGGTCTGGGCCACACTATCAGCAACCTAGTCATCGATCAGCCAACAGCAGAAACTGTTGGATTGTTCAACTCCATTGTTAGTAGTCTAAGTGTGAAGAACGTGGGATTGGTGGGCGGTAGTGTAACTGGACACGACATTGTTGGCGGACTGGTGGGGTGGAATAACGGGACTGTTAGTAATAGTTATTCCACATGCTCGGTAACTGCAAACTACAAGGTGTCCAATGGTACTTCCCAAGTAGGTGGGTTAGTTGGAATTAACTTGGGTACCATTAGTTCCAGCTACTCCGCCGGCAATGTGACTGGTAGCGGAAGTTATGTCGGCGGGATGGTTGGGACTAACAACGGTACTATTAGCAAAAGCTACGCCACAGGCAACGTGAACGGACAAAGCGAAACCGGCGGAATCACGGGATACAACGGCGGTACTGTGAGTTCCAGCTATGCTACAGGCAACGTGAACGGCACCACCTTTGTAGGCGGACTAGTGGGTGGTAACTTCAACAATACTTCCGTTAACAGCGGGAGTATCAGCAGCAGCTACGCCATCGGCAACGTAAGCGGGCAAAGCACTATGGGCGGCACTATCGGCGGACTGATCGGCAATAACTTTGCTGGAAGTACCTACGCCGGTACCATTTCGAACTCGTACTGGGATATAAATACAACTGGGCAACCTACAAGCGCCGGCGGCACCGGCCTGACCACCGCACAACTCAAGGGCGGGTTACCCGCTGGCTTCGATCCAACTGTCTGGGCCATCAACCCGAGCATCAACAACGGCTACCCCTACTTACAATGGCAGGCGGTTTCTACTCCGACGCCGACCCCCACTCCAACCCCGACTCCCACACCTACGCCCACACCGGTTGCCCTAACCTGGAGCATCGCCAGCACCACTGGCACCTATGGCACCTTGGCGAGCTTGGGGGCTGTAACTCTCTCTGGAGTCTCTGCATCCGACAGCAGTTCAGTCATTGGTACGCTCGGACTCTATAGCGGAACCACCGCCGTGACGTTATCAGCCACTACTCCAGCGGGAACCTATACCGAGAAGGTAATCGGAATAGCTGGATCGGCTGCTGGCAACTATACCCTTGCCACCATCGGCGATACCGTTGGCACCGTGGTGATCGCTCCCAAGCCACTGACATGGAGCGTCAGTAATAACACTTCGAATTATGGCTCAGCGCCGTCGATTGGCACACCACAATTGTTCGGTGTTGTCGGTTCTGACACCGTGTACGCTACAGCAAAGGCGTATAGCGGCAGTAGTGTTGTTCCTCTTTATACCACCACACCAGTCGGCACGTACAGCGAAAAGGTTACCGGTCTCGTCGGTCCAGCTGCTGGCAACTATATCCTTGCTTCAACGGGGAATGTGCCGGGTACGCTCATAGTGCAAGGTACTTCTTCGACACCAACGCCCACACCCACCCCGACCCCAACGCCTAACCCAACTCCTACCCCGCAGCCGACACCATCGCCCATACCGACTCCGATACCAAAGTCGGGCAGCGGATCAGGAAGCAAAACGCCGACAACGCCTGTTCAAAATACAGCGTTGAATCAGAGCAGCACCAGCGGTTCAGCGGTTAACGTCGTAGGCACATCGTCTCCTTACGTGCCACCAATAGTGGTAACAGCGCCAAATCCAGCCGCCGTGCAAGCGATAGTCGCAAGTATCATTGACCACGTGCCTCAGCTCGCAACGTATCTGGAGAATAAAGCGGCAAATAGCATAATTGAAGGGGTACTCAAAGTGACAGGAGAATCACTTAACTTTACGATGAAGGACCTCGGAGATTTTATGACTGGATATGTTCAGAGCAGTGGCTATCGAAATTTGATAAATCAATCGGCGGCGGTACAAGTCAGCGGAGATGTTGCTACCAGTATTCTATTGGATGTTTCAGGGAATCTTGCCGCATGGATTGCGAAGAAGAACGGAGCATCTGACACAGTAGCTGATTTCGATAAAAATCTAGTTCAATTATTGGGCACGGGAATTATCCAGGGTCCACAAGCAGAGCTTATATCTGCTGCGATCCAAATCGCAGATTCGGGTAAACAGTTGACGATTTCCGAGGTCAATAATTTCAATCAGGCGATTACTTTAGCTGAATCTGTCGCAGATTCTGCAAACGCAAGGGCGCAGCAGCTACTCGCCAATGGGAATCATGCTGAGGCCGCTATTATTTTGAGCATAGCTGAAAAGCAGCGGCAGGATATTGTCAATATACGCAACGAGCATCCAGTTGTTTCAACGATGAGTGAAATGCCTGGTGTAATTCGTTCCTTCCTCGGTCCGGTGTTTTAACGGTTTATACGTGAGGTATCTACGACTGAAACTCTAATTCTCAGCGTCGGGAATGTCCCTATACGTTACTCCAGTTGGGAAAAGGTCTTTTGTTGGCAAACTTTGCCCTTCAATCAGAAATAAAATCCTGATGAAATAAAATAATGGGTACACTGAAATGAAGAAAATCGCGATTCCGAAGAAGGGATTTATATTAGATACGTAGTAAACGACGCCTATTAAAGATGAAAATAGGATTGTTCCAGTTGAAAAGAATATGGCGTGATGCTTATAAGCGAATTTCTCCAATGCATTCCATGAATCAATTTCGGTCTGAGTAATTTCGAGGGGCTCTGCATTCGAATCTCCTTCGCTCAAAAGTTTGCCGGCAATGCCAGCACCATAACCTCCGAAAAATCTGGCTGTATTATTCGTATATGGCATACGAAAAGGCCCTCCCCAGACATTCAAACGGTTACGTACTATCGCTTTGCCAATTGGGTCGTTGACATCTGACTGCTCTTGATTTTTTGGCTGATCTGCCATTGGGTTAAGTATACATGTTGCATCGCGCAGATTTATTACGCATGTGGATAAAGCCTTTGCTCCACCGGCCGTCATCAGTTTTTACAGAATATCCGCCTGCTGAAGATGCAGTTCGGAGACGACAATCGAAAGGCAGTCTGATGTCTTCGCAAGTATCGGCACCGAACCGGCCTAAGGACTAGCGGAGAACTCTCCTTTTCGGGTACCGTATTTGTTTTCTACATACACCTCGGGAGGGATGCTATGAAGCTGCTGCTACGTCGCGATCAGAAGTCAGGGATGCTTGGAGTCGGCAAGGTTACATTCACGCTCGCTGTCCGAGCGGAGCTGACCGAGGAAGAGAAAAGCAATATCAAGAAATACAAGCTTGGCGAAACCATGCTCTATGAGCGCGCGACGCTGACCGATAAGGGCAGCGGGCTTTTAGGTGTGGCGTCGCGACTTGCCTTCAAGATGATGAATCTCTCCGTATCGGTCAATGATTTGTCGAACGGCAAGAAGATCGATTGCAAGGATATCGTTGAGATGCTCGCGGTCGAGGATCAAATTAGGGAAGCCGCCCAGACTTTCAAGAACGTGCTTGAGGCAGCGGCGCAATTCGGCGGAGAAGAAGTCATCGAGCTCTAGCCGCTTCCATGTCGAACTGGAGGAACTGGCTCTCAGGTGGCACGGAGGGTCGCGAACGGGAGGACACTCTCGTCCTATATCGCGAGTTGCAGCCGTTACGCGAGCGGGCGTTCCTGGCTGACGAGGAGGCTCGTGGGACATTCCTCGTTGACTTCATTATCGAGATTTGCTGCAAGCTCGACATGTCGCCCTCCGATCGGCTGGGGAGCGCTCTGTATGACGCGCTGCTGCAGTTGCTCTACGACGACGGTTTCCTCATTAACCTGCCCGATGAAGCGGCGCTCGCCAATTGCACGCTGGAAGAGGGCGTATTGCTACGAGAAATGTTTCGTCGCTCAATTCGAGTACATAAGGACAGCGAGCGCCTGCTCGCTGAGTGGCGGAGGAAGCTTTCCTACCTCTTCCCCGGCATCCTCCGGTCTTTCCCTGCTTCGGCTTTCATCGATCCGGACGACGATGGCGAGGATGAAGGCAAGGTCGAGTATGTTGTCTTCCCCGATGCCGCCGCATACGACCTCTGCGACGACCTGGGTGACATCATCGAGCGCACGCTCGTTACGCTCTCCGACGAGTACGCCTTCCAGTCCGGACTATTCACAAAAGTCCGCACCCGCTTTGAGGACAATTTGCTGCGCGCCTCGGGCATACCGTTGTCTAAGCGGCATGAGGAAAAGCTCAAGCTGCGGTTCCCCTCCGAACAAAGCAAAATGCGGCCGGAGGAACTGGTCGAGGTCTATCTGCAAGGCACAGCATTTCAGGATTTCTTTCGCGCGCCGCTGCCCTTTGCCATCCCTTTCCCCGCACGGTTTGAGCACACCCATATCGTCGGCGGCACCGGCCATGGCAAGACCCAGCTACTCCAGTTCCTTATTCATCACGACCTGGTGCGGGCCAAGGAGGATGGCCGGGCGGTGGTCGTTATCGACAGCCAGGGCGACCTGATTCGGACGATTTCGCATCTGAAGCATTGCGATCCGGAGGCGCACGGTAGTCTCGCCGATCGCCTGGTGCTGGTTGATCCGACCGACATTGAACATCCCGTATCCCTGAACATGTTCGACTTCGACCGGGGGCGACTGGAGAAGCTCGCGCCGGTCGATCGTGAAATGACGCTCAACGCTGCGGTGGAGACCTTCGAGTTTTTCTTCGGGGCACTCTTGGGTGCGGAACTGACCCAACGGCAAGGGGTGATCTTCCGCTACATCGCCCGCCTCATGCTCGAAATTCCGGACGCGACAATTCATACTCTGCGTGAACTCATGGAGAACGGCGAGAAGTTCCGGCCCTATATGGAACGTCTCTCGGGTTCCAGCAGACACTTTTTCGAGACTCAGTTCTTTGAGCGGCAGTTCGGCGAAACCAAGAAGCAGATTCTGACACGACTGTGGGGCGTGCTGTCGAATGCCACCATAGAGCGAATGTTCTCGCACACCGAGAACAAAGTGAACCTCTTCTCCCTGCTGAATGAAGGAAAGATCGTTCTCATTTCGACGGCCAAGGATTTTCTTGGTCACGAGGGGGCCAGCATCCTCGGGAGGTTCTTTGTCTCGCTCATCGCGCAAGCGGCGCTGCAACGCGCGACGATGCCCCCACATGAGCGCAATCCCGCTTTTGTCTATGTTGATGAGGCCCAGGACTATTTTGATGACTCAATCGGCCGCCTGCTCAATCAGGCACGGAAATACCGGATTGCGCTCTGTCTGGCCCATCAGAACCTCGACCAGCTCGATGCCGGATTGCGGGCAACCGTACTGGCGAGCACCTCGATCAAGTTCGCCGGCGGTTTGAGCAGCAAGGATGCGAATACCCTTGATTCCGAATTCCGCGTCGAGGCATCGTTTCTGCTCGCCCAGAAGAAGCGGAGCGAACATACCGAGTTCGCCTGTTATGTGCGCAACTTCACCAATCAAGCCCTCTCGGTTCGCATTCCGCTTGGCTATGTCGACGCGCTGCCAACGATGTCCGACGAGTCATACGCGAAGCTCCTGCGGCGGAGCCGCGAGGAATACAGCGCGCCGCCCATCGAGCTAGCGTTTGATCGGCCACAGACGGTGCTGAAAGCGAAAGCGGCGAAACCGCGCGTATCGGCGCAAACTATAGAGCCGCAAGAAGCACGAGTCGCGGCACCTGAACCGGAGGAGCTATCCAGAGATACCACTCCCCAGGATCTCGTTTGCCCCGAAAATTTCGTCGAACCGATTCCAAAGCCAGCGCCACGGCCAAAGATACCTCTGGAGCAAGGCGGCGGCGGACGACAGCACAAATACCTACAGCATCTCATCAAACAACTCGCCGATGAGCGAGGTTTTCGGACCTCAATCGAGGAGGTCATCCTCGATGGCGCCGGCCGAGTGGATGTATCGCTCGTTCGCGGCGAACGCCGGATCGCCTGCGAAATCTCAGTGACGACCGGCAGGGATCATGAGCTGGGCAACGTTGAGAAATGCTTGGCAGCGGGCTATACGGAGATTGTTTTGGTGGGGAGTAATGAACGGCATATCAAGTCCCTCACCAAGTTCATCGACGAAAATTTGGAAGAGCATGAGCGAGGGAAAGTACGGTACGCAGTGCCTGAGAGCTTGATTGAATATTTGGACTCCCTTGGAGAACCTCCACTTCCAACGGAACAGATGGTTCGCGGGTACAAGGTGCGGACCGTGCAGCAGGCGGTTGACCCTCAGGAAGCGAATGCACGCCGACAGGCGATCGCCGAAGTGCTGGCCCGGTCGATGCGGAAGTCGTAGCTCGATTGAATGGAAAGGACATTCCGTATGACGATACTTAGCGTATTTTGCTTACTGATTTTCTGGGCACTGTTTATCTTTCTGGTTTGCCTGACGCTTGGGTATCGGTACCCAAACGCAAAAAAATGGTTGGCCGTGGCAGCAGAAGTCCTGTCATTGACGGCAACCATCCTCGGCGGAACGGTTATCTATCACATGGTTTCCGAGCAAGAAGAGGCCCTAACCCAGGTGAGTTATAGAAGCGAGCTGAATGGCGCCTACGAGACGAGCCTGTATTGTCCGAAACTATCACGCATTCCACATTCATCAGCTATAGAAGACTCTTGTGCGGTAGTCGACATGGCATTCAGAGACTCGTTCTCACCGATACCAGGGCATGGACCAGACTATTGGCAGCACCGCATGAATGCGGTCTTGATGGACTTAAAAGATATTGTCGATAGACTGCCGCCGCGAGAATCGCCGACATCGCCCATGGACAAAGAAACCATCGGTATGGCGACACAATCGCTTCGGCCGTACTCCCAACAGTACGAGTCAATAGCCGCCGTGGCACCATGGGGCAAAAAGTTCCTGTTTGCGACTGTCACCGTATTCGTCGTGGTAGCAGCGGCAACGATAAAACTCTACCGTGCCCTTGTTACGCACTTCCAGACTCCCATGCAGAAATTTGCGAAGCACGTGATTTCGTATAACCGGTGATGGTCGAACTGGCATATGGTGTTGCGCCATTTTCGTACAGGCCGTATGCGGAACTACATATCGTCCGTCATATTGATAGATTGCTTCTCTTGGTGGTGACGTGACTCCCTTCTGGTTGGGGGGGGGGTATCAGTAGCCTTTATCTGTAGCTGTTAGCGTTCTCGCATTTGCATCCGGGCTTCGGTTTCGCCGTTTCAACAACATCATAAAAGGATCAGGGAGGAGCGTCTAATGAAAATTGCAACCATCACGTTTGGGATAGTGCTCACTGCCATGTCGCTCGCGAGTATGGCGGTAAGCAATCGGGCATCGTCGCCGGTAGATCTTCAGGCTGCGGCACCCGCTGCACCAGCGGCACAGCCCGCCGCTAAAGCGAATGTACATGCGGCCGACAATGCTTAAGCCGGTGGCAAGAAGAGTGATTCCGCTGGCGGAGGCCGGTCAGCGGGGCGGACAAGATGACAGACGATACTGCTCTTACCGCCGCGACAAGGCGATGCTCTCGGCGAAACTGAACGACACGGCGGGCCAATTGGACGACCAGATCGAACATGCGCCGACCGATGACGACGCTCTGGCACTCGACGAGAAAGCTACCGCACTCCGAAATCAGGCAACGGAATTGATAGCCCAGGCGATAGTTCTCCGGCAGAACGATATCGGCCTAGATGCGACGCAACTTGGCAATGCGGTCAGCCATTGCAATCAAGTCATGGCCCGTGTGGCGGATGAAGAAGAAGATACAAGTCGCCACCGTCCTCGTCACGTTCATCCCCGTGCTCATGACCGGCAGTGTCCCGAACATTGTCAAAGCGGGCATTGATCTCGATAACAGTCTGACCAAGATAGAGAGCGGATAGATGAGCGGCACAGCAGCCAGGTCCTCTTGGATTGGAGGCACAATGAGATCGTTACGACTCGCTTTGCTGGCGATGTCCGTCGCCGCTACTCTGCTCCAGCCGGCAGGCGCCTACGCGAAGGAACCTCCACCCAATGCTGCGGCGAGCCAGCCTGCGCCTCCCGCTCCTAATGAGGCGGACCTCAACGAGCATGGGCACTACACCAACAGCCAAGGCAATGTCGTCCATTCGCCGGCCCATTCCAAGTCTGGCGTGGTTCCAAATGGCGCGACCGCGCAGTGCCGCGATGGAAGCTATTCCTTCAGCCAGAACCACCGTGGTACGTGTTCTCATCACGGCGGCGTGGCGCAATGGCTTTGATGGAGCAGGCGTGCAGGTTGAGATGCGCGGTCAGATTGGAAGAGGTCGAAGCCGACCAGCGAATTTCGTTAAAGCTTCCGCCACTACCGACCGAGCAGATGGTGCGCGGGTACAAGGTGCGGACCGTGCAGCAGACGGTGGACCCGACGGAAGCAAGTGCGCGGAGGCAGGCGATTGCAGAAGTGTTGGCGCGGTCGATGAAGAAGCCCTAAGATCAGTAGTTTTCTGCTAATATAGTTATAGAAGCGGTGCCCCATAACCTTTCTTGTGCGACATTTTTTCCCCCTGGGGGTTGCGCAGGATTGAGAGGGGTCTATACTAAACATTAGATTACTAATCTAAGGACACTTAATATGGATGGAGATAGCTGAACGCCATGCGTTCTAGATGCTCTGTGAAATGCCGGCTACACGCCGGCATTTCAATTATATGAATCTGAGACACGCGAACGCGATATTCCAGATTTTGGCCGGGATCGCATCGATCGTTGGGCTGGTAGTAGTGTTTGTCTCCCAAGATCCCATCAAGGGATGGATTGCCCTATCTGCAGTCATTCTATTTTTAGCTTATATCACCTTCTTGGTTACGCGGACGCTTAACCATCTAGTCAAGCAAAAGTACCCAGATGGCTATACGAGACTTGCAACGCACGTACGATATACGTGCATCGATGGTAAAACTATCGACTATGAAATTCAGAAGATTATTCAATCAAAGGCACCTTGTCTTTTCAATGTTAAGCACGGTTTCAAGTGGTCGGGGAGTGAGTATCCGAAAATAACCTGTAGCCTCCACGAAATTGGAGCCGTCCGGGAAGGTGCGACAAAATCAGAATTCGATACTGTCACAATTCAACTTAAAGACGCTTTACTCTATAATCAGGTCGGAGTAATCCCCATCAAGATGACGATGGATGACTCAAACGGCAAGTCGGGTACATTTGTCAGCCATAAAGTAGAAGCTCCCACGCAAGTAATCTCATGGCGAGTAGAACTTGGCGGTATTCTTGATCGTAGCCATGCTCAAGCACGGCTAACTCGACGCCCAATTACTACTGAATTAGTAGTTGAATGGGAACTAATACGCACGGTACCATATCATCCGATTCATAGGTGTTACGAAGAACAAATACTCTACCCCGAAGCGGGTTATTTTTACCGACTTACTTGGGATCGAATCTAGAAGTACCCAGGTATCTGAGCAAATTCATAGCGTCATTACCTGAAAATTTAAGACGTCTCCGGTATCTGTGGTGGCTGGCGACGAGTGGGTCCTGTTCCACTGATCCCGTATTTTGCGATGAATCTCATGGGCAGGTACCCCAAGGAACCGACAAAGCATTTCTCGGTGTCTCCGGTGCAGAATCGTCTTGCCTCTTTCTCAATCGCCCCACGCCCCTCATCCACCTCAAGTTGCTTAGCAGCCTCCTTAATTGTCCAGCCCTTAAGAGCTGGCAGAATGACTTACTATTCTGGACGCTTCCCAACGGCGTGTAGCTCATACGCCATACACATGCGAAAGAGCACCCTCGACGGGTGCTCTTGTAAATATGCTGACTTCCCTTTACCTCCAGTTCTGCAACCGCTCACCCCAGCGCCGACGCCAGGAACCCTTCGATCCGCTCCCGCATTCGCTTCTGCGGAAGATTCTGCCCGCGCTCCCAATATCCCCAAGTCTCCTCGTGGATGCCGACAGCGGCGGCTGCTTCCTTGAGCGACCAGCCACGGACACACCGGACATAGTGGAGGTGGTCGGAGAGGGATACGGGCTGTGGTAGGGGTACATACCCGAGGAAACGGATCAATCCGGGCCAATCTTTCAGAAGCGGGGTGGTCTTGCCCTTCTCCCAATTCAGCACCGTGTATGCATCCACCCCCATAAGTTCGGCCGCTTGCTTCTGTGTCAGTTTGTCTTGTATCCGCTTGTGGCGAACTTGTTCGCCGAGGGTGGCGTCGTCGGCAAGGACGGTCTCCGGCCTTGGCGCTTTCAGCAATACCGGCGTGAATTGCAAAAAGGCAACGCGTCTATGCCCCTGCGGCTGGCTCGGACACCCCTCCGGCCGCTGCCGGTGCACGCCGGACCAGGTGGCGCGCTATCGCGGCAAGCTCTCCGGCCCGTTGCTCGACCGCATCG
>Ga0307377_10001734_pt1 | contig 26806 bp, 45 predicted proteins | sample TR3MG_FD_202535 | JGI IMG/M metagenome (GOLD analysis project Ga0307377, IMG submission 202535) | Soil microbial communities from Risofladan, Vaasa, Finland - TR-3 | ecosystem: Environmental > Terrestrial > Soil > Coastal area > Acid sulfate soil | place: Finland: Risofladan, Vaasa | collected... | reverse complement strand
TTTTAACTACAGAATTAGTTACTGATATGGAGTATGCAAATCCGGTTGAAGAGATGTCAACCATGACCAGAGTGTCGCCGGTTGGTAAAAAAGTTTTGGGTATTCCGGATAAAAGAGCAATACAAAAAGCATCAAGAAATATACATGACTCATATTTTGGAAATATTGATCCTCTTGATACTCCAGAAGGTGACAACATTGGTATAGTTCAACAACTTACAGTAGACGCTCAACTAACATCTGCAAGAGGATTAATTGCTCAAAAGAAAATATCAAACACCGAGAATAGTGGAATGTTATCTACGACAACTTGTTTGATTCCATTCTTAGAGAATAATGATGGACCAAGAGTAATAATGATTTCTAATCAATGCAGACAAATGCTACCACTTAAAAATTCAGAACAACCAGCAGTTCAATCAGGTTATGAGTCAATTTTAACAAATGTGTTATCAGATAATTTTATAAAAAGATCACCATGCACAGGAACAATTCAAAAAATATCTACTAATAGTATAACTGTAAAATGTAAAGATGGTGGATTACAAGTTGTTGATATATCTCCTGTTCATTTGAGATCAGGTAGTGGAAAAGATACTTTAAGTGTTTTTACTCCAATTGTAAAAGAAAAACAATCTGTAAAGAAAGATGATGTCATTGCAGAAGGTGGTTGTATGTCTGATGGTAGTATTTCTTTAGGTAGATCTTTAGCAGTAGCTTTGATGCCATACAAAGGATATAATTTTGAAGATGGTATTGTTATAAATGAAAAATTAATTGAAGAAGATAAATTAACTTCTCTTCATGGTGTTACTGAAGAGATTGTAATTTCTATAAAAGATAAGTTAATATTTATTGAAAAAGTTGGTTCATTAGTTAAAAAGGGTGAACCGATATTAAAGAAAACTATTGGTGAGTTAGATGAGCTAATTGGAATTGAAGATGATGAATCTGTGGGTATTGCTGGACAACAATTTATACTTAAAAGCCCTGGCGGAAAAATTGTTGATATAGAAGTTTTTTCAAATGTTAAAGAAGATGTTTTTTCAGAGTTACAAGATCTTATAAAGAAAACAAATAGAAAATATAACAAGAAGCCAGCCAAAAAATTTACTGTAAGAGGTCAAACAATTAAAGGTGTTTTGGTTAGATTTGAAATTCAACAGGAATTAAAAATAGGACTTGGAGATAAATTATGTAATAGATATGGCAATAAAGGGATAATATCTTTAGTAGAGAAAGATGAGAACATGCCAAGAACTCCATTTGGAGACAGAGTTGATATTATTTTAAATCCAGTTGGTTTGATTGGAAGAATGAATATGGGTCAATTATATGAGCTCTATTGTGGTTTAATTTCTAAAGAACTTGGTAGAAGAATTTCCGAGATGACCGATAAATCAAAAGTAGTAAATCTTTTGAAAACCGTTCTACCTAAATTAGATACTTCAAAAAATAAAGAGTATAGTTCTTCAACTTTAACTAATATTGCAAAATTAAATCCTGTATCCTTTAAAGGTTTATTAGATAAAGTAAAAAAGACTAGTTTCTTTCCTATTGTTATTCCGCCATTTAAAGCTCCTTCTAACAAAGATATCTCAGAAGCATTAAAAGTATTGGGATTGAAATCTGGTTATAAGTTAAAACTTCCAGAATTTAATACTTCTACAAAAAATGAAGTGCCCATTGGATATATGTATATTTCTAAATTAGAACATATTGGTGATATAAAAATACATGGAAGATCAACTGGGCCTGTGTCGGGGAAGACAGGTCAACCTACGTCAGGAAAGCGACGTGAAGGTGGTCAGCGATTAGGAGAACTAGATAGTTATAGTTTTATTTCTTATAATTGTCCGAACTTATTAGCAGAATTGATGGGACCCTTATCCGACGATTATGTAACGAAAGATGAGATACTTTCAGAGATTATTCAGACTGGAGGTGCAGCGTATAGAGAACCAAAAATATCTCCAGGTAGAGATCTTTTAAATTCATATTTTAAATCATTAATGCTGGATAGAGATTAAGGAGAATTAAAATGTTAGTAGAAGACAACCAAAAAATTCTTTTAGGAAATTCAATAGAACTTCCAGAAGATGATATGGACGAAAATAGAACTAAAATTGATGACCAAATTGATTCACTAAATGGTTATTGGGAAACAACAATTTTAGATAGCATAGGAACTAAAAATTTTAAAGAGAACTACAACACAGTTATTGGAGATATAATAGAATACGTTCCTCTGGAGGAACAAATAGCTTTTTGTTATACAATTTTAGAAAAGATTTATGAGGTATATGATTTTGAATTGTCAGAAAAAATAGATATACAAACAAAGCAATCTGTACTAAACTTATATGATTTTTTAAAATTTTTAGAGTTTGATCATGAAGATTTTGTACTAAGTGTTTGGGCATTTATTAAAACAGATGAATCAACTGAATCGTTGTTAGAAGCTTGTTTGGATAATGAAGATAACATAATGAAAGAAGTTGAAGAGCAATTAGAAACAAGTGTTTATCCTGAGTTAATTTCTATTTTTTTAAGAACATATATAAAAGAAAGGTTTATACAATGGTTTTGTAATTCAACCATGAGATATGAAGCAGAAATCAAAATAAGAATGATGGAGGAAAATTAAAGAATGTCAGATATAACTATTGAAAAACAAGGAATTAAAGTCTCATTGAAACGAAAAGACTTGATAGAAATTAGTGAAACACATGATGGTGTTGTTTTTAATTTTAAGTATGGCTTACATTTATATGTTACGGATCCTAACATGCCACTATCAACAAAACAATTGCTAACGGCAGCAACTCAAAATTTTCAAGCAGGAACAATTAAAGTTAATTTAGCTGACTATCAACATCCTGCAAAAGTAGAATTTTAAATTTTATTGAAAAAAGAATTATCTATATATATTAATAATTGAGAAGAAGGAATTTTGATTCTTCTTTTTTTACAATGCGGGGTTGATTAACAAGCCACATATTCATCCAGATCGCCATTCGTGTCCCGTCCACAGATATGGCCCACTGTGATCAGCATTGTTCTTTGACTTATGAAACCATTTATAAATTTCAAACTTGTATAAGTGGTATAAGCCTGGCAAAATTAATCGACCCCGCATTTTTTATTAACCCAATAATGAGAGGTATTGGATGGTTAAACGTTCTAACAAAAAAATTAGTATTAAATATCCTACATGAGAAACGAAGATTAGTTTAATATGTATAGCGTAACTCAGATGGATAGAGTGGGGATCGCGACCCAGCCGCTGGTTCGAGCCCAGCCGCTATACCCAAAATTACAAAAAGAAAGGAGGATTATGCAAGTGTGAATATGGATGAAGAGAAAGTCCAAATTAAAAAGTTAAGAAGAAGAGTAGAAGATTATTTAAGAAAAACTGATAATATTATGTTAATAAAAGTCGCTGATCTGATTGGAATTAAAATACAAAAAGGATTAGAAAAGTATCGTCAATAATTAGTATATCACTGCTCTAATGTATTTGACATTATAGCGAAGATATATTAAAAGGTTTGCACAGCCTCCCGCCATTATATGGTTGTTGGCACTGCGCTATTATCTCATATAGAACGAAAGTTACCGTCTATGAGATAAACAGAGCAGTGTTATCAATTATATAGTGGTGGGATAATACTGTTTGTCAATTATGGTTTTTGTTCAAAAAAATTTAAATAAGGAGAATAGTTATGAAGTTTATTTCGAGTGAAAAATTTATTGAAGGGTTAGGATGTGAAGTTTACCCAATTACATTAGTGAAGTTCTTATTAAACAAAAGGCGAATATTATCTTATTTTTCTAAGGCCGCGAGTAAAGATTTCGAAGTTAGAATTAAATATACAGTTGATTATTCAGACTGCGAAATATGTAAAGAAAAAGAACCAGAGGGTATTCTATGTAGACAACATACTACAATTCATAGAGTGTTATCAGCTAAGAAGGTTGCTTATGATCTCGATACAAATACGTTCTTTTTCAAAAATGAGATATTTAGAATGGTAGGAAATAAATTGGTTATAGTATATTGTCCTCATCCAAAATTAATAACCGGAGAAATGAATGATTCAAAGGTTAGAAAAATTAATCCAATCACACTTGAAGATCCTAAGTTAATAGAATTACCACAATATGAAGAAATTAAAGAATTTATTTCTTCAGAACTATTAGATCAGAATATTAAATGCTGGTTTAATAATGAATTTTCTCTTGTTACATTACCAAAAGACAGGAATGGAAGTGATTGGTGCTTGGTTTCAAATAAATAAAAATCCATGTAAAGAATGTATTGTAAAAGCAATGTGTAAGTGTAATGATATCTGTTGTGATATTTATAGACCATATGATATAAAAAAAGTTGAAAAGGCAGATTGTATTAAAAGTATTCTTTTAACAACACTTATGTTGATTGTGAATGCTATTGGTGTTATATTATTTTTGAGATAAGTTGTGGTAAGGATTTAAAAAATAAATGATAAAAGGAGAAAAATGATAATTAAAGAATTGATACAATTATTAATGACGTATCCAAAAGATGCAGAACTACAAACTTTGAATCTGGCTTTTAACAAAGCAGAAATACAATATATGATTACAAAAACAAGTAAGAAGTCACATAAAAAATAAACGATAAAAGGAGATTAAAAGTATGAACGATTTTAACATGGAAGACTATGCAGACTTAGCAGAAACAGGTTTTGAAAGCAAAGAAGCTACAAAACCAGAAGATGAATTTTTTCATTCTGTGTATATTGCTGGTCAAAACAGAAAGAATCATATTGGTATTGAGGAACTCGCTGGAAAACTTCAAGTTCGAGGTTTCGAATATAACCTAGATGAAGTAAATATGATCATAACAAACGTCAAAGATCTTTTAGTAAAAGTAAAAACTCTGAATAGTAAAGAGAGTCTTGAGTGTGCCTCATATAAGCAAGGACAACCACCATGGTTTGGTTCAAGTAAATTACCAAATGGATCGTCAAGAGAATGTGGTGTAACGTCAGCTGAACGAGCTGCTAATGAGTATTGCAGTGCATGTCGAGCTCAAATTTTAGTATCAGGAATTTATTGTGATCCTCAAGGAAAGCCAGTTGTAGATGAAGAAAAGAAACCTGTATTCATATTTATACGGGGTAAAGGAATGAAATACAATAATGTTTCAACTTATTTAGGAGAACTTTATAAAATGGACTTGGATCCAATATTTACTCCAGTTACAGATGAGAGTACAAAATTTGAGAAAGCTGTTGTGAATAATAAAAGGTTTGTTACAAAACTAACTATTGGTGAAGCTCCATCTGCGTACGGTCCTAAAAAAGTATTTGAATTTCAAAACACTACACAAATACCAAAGGAAACTGTATTAAGTATATTGAAAGTTGCTAAAAAAACTATTGGTAAATTCAATGAGAAATTTGACTGGTCTAAAAAGGCTGGAGCTGTATCTGGTTATGGAGAACAGAAACAAGCACAAGGAGTTCTTACTTTAGATGATGCACCTCCGTCAGACGATCAACAATCGCCAGCAAAAGATACTCCAGTTGAAGAGAAAAAAGATGGTGGAGCAGCTTTTGACTTCTCATCATTAGAATTTTAAATAACTTTCCAAGAGGGATTGATTTCCCTCTTGGGAAAAATAGAAAGGAGAAACAATGTTATTTTATGCTTTAACATTACTTTTGATTGTAATACATTTTATTACTTTAGGTATGCGTGACGTTGGTGACAATACAATACTTATTCTTGCTTGTTTTCCATTTATAGTTTCTTTTATAGTTTCAGCATTTTATTACTTCCATCAAGCGGAAAGTTTAGAAAAAATAACTGAATATAAAGATAAAAAAGAAATTGAAAAAAAAGAAGCTGAAGCCCTGACTGCAGAACTAAAACTACATCTGACTCAAAATTATCCAGATTTTGAAAAGGAAATATTTGAAAAGATTAAACCTCAGAATGTTTCTATTCATATAACAAAATATCCAGAATTACAATCAAGTAAAACTATACTTGAATACGTTAAATCTATACGAATTTTTCAAAAGCATATTTTTGATTGTGATAGAATGATAGCAGAACTAAATAGACAAATTAGAATCAGAAAACGAACATGCAAATTATTTTGTATACCAGTCTTACCTAAATGATAACATTTTAAAATACAGGAGGAGTTAATGCCAGAAGGTAATGAAAGACAACAAGAATTAAAATATTTTGAAAGATTAAATATTAGTGTGTTGAGTATTACTAAAATTAAAGACTTGATCAAAACAGATATCAAAAATACATTAAACGCCTGGCAGAAAAATGTGAATGTAGATAAACAATGCTTTCATATTATTGGACCAGCAGGAGTAGGCAAGACACAAATTTGCTATCAGATTGCAGAAGAACTCACAGAAGAAACAACTGAAAAGTTTGATATTATTATGGTTAAATCTCCTGTTTTATCAAGAGATGATTTTATCATTCCCTTTCCAGTTGTAGATAATGGGAACACTAGTTTTAAAATGTTATACTCAGATTTCGTACCGAAGGGAGAAGATACATATGGACTATTTGTCATTGATGAATTTGCCAGAGGTGATCATTCTCTCCAACAATTATTGTGGCAAGTACAAAATGAATATACTGTTCATAGGTATCCATTTCCAAAAGGATGGTTTGTAATTAGTATTGACAATCCGGATGATAGTGAATATTCAATGGACACATTAGAAGATGCTGCAGGTCTCAGAAGACAACTGCATATTTATTCTGAAGTTAGTGCTCCAGATTTTCTAAACTATGCAATCAAGCATGGTTTTCATCAACATATCATTGAATTTATCCAAACACATCCGGACTACATTTATGATTTCGACGCCCAAAAATTAGGTTCTGTATATGCAAATCCGGCTTCTTATGAAAAACTATCAGACCATTTAAAGAAGTTTGATTTAAGTGGTGGAATAAGTAGTAATTATGAGAATATTGAAATACTTGCATCAGGGCTTTTAAATGTAAATAAAACTAGATTGTTTATGGAATTTATGAGAGATCAAAAAGACATCAATCCTAAAGATGTTTTTCATAATTATGAGAAAGTAAAACGAGATATTAGCAAGCTTTTAAAAGATGGAAACAATGCAAAGATGGGAGAATTGATGACAGGATTTTGTACATTCTTAACTACTTCAAGACCTATATATGCAGATAAGGAATTGAACAATATGGCTCAGTTTTTATCAATTGTCCATATTGATACAGCTGCTATCTTTGTATCGCTGATTGATAAATTTTCAAGAAGTTCAGAAGAGTTTAAATATATAACTACGATTCATAGTAAATTAATGAAGAAGTCAAAACTATATAAAGAAAAATTTTACGAAGCCATCGTAGAATGTGGAAAAGATGTATAATGAAAAGGGGGATTTTATATCCCCCTATTTCATTTTTTAGGAAAAATATGATGTGGATAAATGGAGAATGGGCATATCGATATTGTAAAGATGTAGAAGATGATCCTGAAATAAGAAAGTATATAATAGACTCTTGGTGGTCGTTTCTTTATTGCAGAGATATTAAAGATGATCCAGAAGTTAGCCAATTTATATTAACTTCTAATTGGGCATACGCCTATTGTAGAAATATTAAAGATAGACCAGAAGTTAGAAAACATATAACAGATTCTTGGTGGGCATATCTTTATTGTAAAAATATTAGAGATATTCTGGAGATGAGAAAACGTATAACAGATAGTCATTGGGCATATATGTATTGTTATTATATTAAAGAGGATCCAGAAGTTAGAAAGTATATAACATAGGTATAATTTAAATATTAATCTTTAAAATAAAATAAAAGGAGAATTATGAATAATAATCCCGACAGATTAAAAGAACTAATTGCAAAATTTATATTGAAAAATAATTATTGGGGTTATCTATTTTCTAGAATAAGGAGAACTCCAAGATATGACTTACCGTCAATAGCTGGTGTTGGTCCAGAAAAAGATGGAACCATAACTCTGTATTATCAACCAGACTTAATTGCCGTCACAAGTGATGAAGTTATTCTTTCTGTAATTGAACATGAAGGAATGCACCTTCTTAATTCTCATATTCCAAGACTTCTTAGAATTCTATCTAATGAAATGATTGAGGAAAAGAGAGGATTGAAATCAACAATATGGAATGTTGCAGCAGATTGTTGTGTTAATACACAAGCCAAGCTTCCCAAACAATTAAATATTGGTGGTCGAATGATGAATTTATGTTTTCCCAAACTTTATGACCTTCCTGAAGATAAGGCTGCGGAATTTTATTATAATAGATTGCTAAAGAAAGCTGAAGATCAGATAAAAAAATGTGGAGGTAGTGGTGATGGTGATGGTGAGGGTAAGGGTAAGGGTAAAGATGGAAATGGAAAATTTCAAGCTTTTTCTGGTAGCGGTGATTCAATAGATGATCATTCAGCTTGGACAAAAAATATAAAAGACGTAGCAGATCTTAGTTCTCTCTCTAGAAAACTTGATAATTATATGGGAAATATAGTGAGAGAATCTATAAGAAACTTTAATAAACAAAGAGGGCAACTACCAGGTTGTGTTGCTGAATTAATTGATGATTTATTAAAGCCACCTAAAGCACCTTATTTTCAAATAATTAGAAAATTAGTTCGAGCTTCTAGGTTATCTAAATTTAAGAGAGCTCACTCAAAAATAAATAGAAAACGAACTTATGTATTTGCTATGAACAAAGGAAATAAAAGTCTTCCGGTTATATCACCATTTCCTGGGAGAACAAGAGATTTTACTTTTGATATAGGTCTTATTTTAGACACTTCAGGAAGTATGTCAAGAGAAGAAATACTTGAAGGACTTTCTGGAATTAAAAATTTTATTGAAAATGATAGATTTTGCAGGGTCTCTGTTTTTGAGAATGATACTCAAGTTCAAAAAGAATATGAAGTTAAGAGAATAAAAGATATTCAATTTAATATTAAAGGTCGAGGTGGTACAACATTAGGTCCAGCTCTACTAAAATGCAGAGAAGGTGGTTATGATGTTACTCTAGTTTTTACTGATGGTGAGTGTGAGAATATCAATGAAATACCTAGAAAATTACTTCCTAAAAAACTAATTTGGGTTTTATCAGGAAGAGGATATTCGGACATGGTTTATAAAACTGGATTTATTGTAAACATTTCATGAGGCTAAAAATATGTGGATAAATGGAGAATGGCCATACTACTATTGTAGAGATGTAGAAGATGATCCAGAAATTGCAAAAAATATAACAGATTCTATCTGGGCACATAAATATTGTAGAGATGTTAAAGATCGACCAGAAGTTGCAAAATACATAACAGATCCTATATTGTCATACGACTATTGCCATGATGTTAAAGATAGACCAGAAGTTAGAAAGAATATAACAGAATCTCAATGGGCATATTATTATTGTAAATATGTTAAAGACAGACCTGAAGTTAGAAAATACATAACAGATCCTTACTGGGCATATTTTTATTGTAAATATGTTAAAGACAGACCAGAAATTAGAAAATATATATCAGACTCTTATTTGGCTTATATTTATTGTAGAGATATAGAAGATGATCGAAAGGTTAGAAAACACATAACAAAATCTCATTGGGCAAAATATTATTGTAGAAATATCAAAGATAGACCAGAAGTTAGAAAATATATAAAGGAGTTACCATGTGGACATTATTTGGAATCGGATTAGGATTTATAGCAATTGCGTTACATGATACATTCACTTTGGTTTTATGCATCGCATATTTACATAGGTCTGGTAGGATCTAAAAAGGAGGAACTTAAAAATGATCAAAACTAGTAAACGGGTGATGGTCGTCAATCAATACAAGGACGCCATCACCTATCGGGTGGCATGTGCATGTGGTAGTCCTGAGCATGACGTTTTTGTTTCATTTGAACTTGATAAAGATCTACCAGACATGATATCTTTAGAATTTTTTAAAGACGTTTATTATTTTGACTACTACCGAAGGGATTCATTATGGTTTGATGAATTTAAAAAGATCTTTAAAGAAGGTCGAAAAAAAGAAAGTATAAAATATATTCTTGATAATACAATAGTTTGCTTCTTTAAAAATTTATGGTATAGAATAAAGAAAGCTACACGTCTCGTATTTACTGGGTATTTAAAAATGAACGAAGATTTCATACTTCAGGGTGAAGATCATGTAAACAGCTTTATTGAAATTTTAGAGGAAGGTAAGAACTTCATTAAGGAACATAAGGTTGAAATACAAAAATGAAAACAGTAGAATTAAATTCTGAAGAATATGTTCCAAGATTTAAAGATGATGAAGGTGATGAGTATTCATATGGTGGAGATAGAGATGAGGAAGAACTATGTCAAGCCATTGACGCAGAATTATCTTTTTTTGGTTTAGAATTATATGTTGGTAATATTGGTTCTTCAGATACTTTTATATGCATTAAAAAACGTAATGATTAATAGGAGAAGTAATGCCTGAATATACAGCAAAAGATGTTCGAGTTTTAGGAGAAATTGAGCATATCAAATTAAATGCTGGAATGTATATTGGTAATACAGAAAATCCAGTTCATTTAATTGAGGAAGCTATTGATAATGCTTTAGATGAAGTCCTTGCAGGTCATGCTACAATCGTTGCTGTAAATTTAGATCTTGAAAATCATATTTATACAGTACTTGATAATGGTAGAGGGCTTCCAATTTCAGATAATATACCAGAGATAGTTTCTACAAAACTATTTTCTGGAGCAAAGTTTCAAGATAGTAAAACTGCTTATGAAATTAGTAGTGGTCTTCATGGTGTCGGACTAGTTGCTGTCAACGCTTTAAGCGACTTTTATATTATTGAAGTTTATAGAAATGGACAGCATGCTAAATTTGAGTTTAAAAATACAAAACTAAAAAATAAGATAATAGAAGATTTTGTTGGAGATGTTCCATTCTCAACAAAAATTCAGTTTAAGCCAACTAAAAAAGTATTTGAGAAATTAGAACCTGATGTAGATAGATTACGAAAAAGATTAACAACTGCAGCAGCAGAGTTGCCAGGAAATACTTTTGTATTAAATGTTAATAACAAAGACGAAAAATTTCAATTGACTTTAGATAAATATTTTCTACAACACTGTGTTGGTTCTGATGAAGATTCTTCTAAATTGATAAAATTGGAATCATTTCAAAAACCAGAATCATTTAATGTAACAATGTCTTACGTTTCAAATGGAACTGTTGCTCCAAGAGTTTTTTCTTCAGTTAATTTATTGCCGGTAGATAGTGGTGGCACTCATGTAAATTATTTTCTTGAGATTTTAAGAGACTTTTTTTCTTTAAAAGCAAAGAAACTTGATTATAAATTTCTACCGCAAGATTGTTTTTATGGACTAAGAGTTTATCTATCTCTAAACATAAAAGCACCAAATTTTTCAGGACAAACTAAAGATAAGTTAACAAACAGAAAGACAGATTTTGATAAATTAATTAAACAACTAAAGACCGGTCTGGAAACATACTTTGATTTAAATCCAGATTATTTAGAAACTTTATTATCTCAGTTTGAAAACTATAGGCAAAAAATAAACGCAAAGAAATTAGACTCAAAAACTGGAATAAAAAGGGCTTCTACTAAGTTTACAAAGTTAAGAGATTGTACAAGTAGAAACGGTGAACTATTTATTGTTGAGGGTGATTCAGCAGCTGGTGGTCTAATTCAATGTAGAGATCCAAGGACTGTAGCCATCCTTCCTCTAAAAGGAAAAATTCCAAATATATCTGGAGCAAAAGATATCTTAAAGAATAAAGAAATTGGAGAATTAATACAAGCAATTGGAACTGGTGTTGTTCCTCATTTCGATATTTCAAAAATAAGGTATGATAAAATTATATGTGCTACAGATGCAGATCCAGATGGTGCACATATAGCATCTCTTCTCACTATGGTTATGGCAATTTTAGTTCCTGATATAATAAAACAGGGTAAATACTTTATAGCTCAAACACCATTGTTTGCTATCAATGAACCAAAAGTGTTTATTCCATTATGGGAACAAAAAGAGATAGAAAAAGCCATAGAGAAAAATAGAACAATAAGTCGATTTAAAGGGTTGGGTGAATTATCACCATCTCAGTTAAAAACTTGTTTAGTGGATCACCAAACTAGAAAATTAATTCCTATTACTTTTTCTAAGAAATTAGATAAAATAGTTCAATTATTTTCTGTGTCTGATGTAAAAAGGAAACTACTTGAGGGGGAACTATATGAGTAAAAAAAGTTTAACAAAAGATTGTCCGTCTTGTAAGCTTATGTTTATTGATGATGATAATCAATTTGTTTGTAAGTGGGGTAAAAATAAAAAACCAAAAATTTTAGTAGATGGTAAAAAGACAAAAAGAATTCTAAAAAAATGTACGTTGGAGAGAAGCTGATGCCATATATAAAAGATGAAGACAAAAAGAATTTTGATGATGGTATTACAAGATTAGCCTCATGGATTGGTTCTAAAGGAGATCTTAACTATGCTATTTGTGAGTTAGTTGGTAGATTAATACTTAGAGATGGTAATAGTTATACAAAAACATCTGAGAAAATTGATGCAGTCCATGACGCTGAGTGTGAACTTAGACGTAGGCTTCTTAATCCATACGAAGATCAAAAAATTATTGAGAATGGAGATGTTCCAAGTTTTAAGTATATTCTTGAAATAGAAGAAAGGATACGTAATGAAAGACGTCAATAAAAGATTTCAAAAATTTAGGATTACTAATCCTGAAGAAATTAAGGGTAAATTTATAAAGAGTGTTTGTTGGAGAATGAGTTCACTATATATTTCTTTTGATGATGATACATTTTTAGTAGTAAAAAGTGGTGATGAAGACGGTATGCATTATGAATTAGATGTTAATTTTTCATTAAGTTATTATGATTATAAAAATCTTGGACTTATAACTGAAGAAGAAGTAAAAAAATATTCTGAAGCATCTATACAATCTCAAAATGATTCAAATAAGGCTTGGGAGTTAAAAGAATTAAAACGATTAAAAGAGAAGTATGAAGGAGAATAAAAAATGAGTTTATTAAGTGTTGTTGAACATCTTAAATGTATTAGATGTCCATTTATAAAAAATTATAAATGTTTTCTAGATTCAACCCTTGATTTAAGTCAGGTTTGTGATAATGAAAAAGTACATATAGACTGTCAATTATTAGCTGGAAAAGTTGTAGTAGTCAGAGCAGAAAATGGTAATTTAATTATAGGGGTGGATTATGATTAAAAGACAACCAAACATTAATTCTCCGAAGTTGCCAGAAGGTCCAGAGATAATTGGAGAGGCGACCGATCTAATCGAGAGCTTAGAAAAATGTTCGAAAGATCGAAAACTAGTTCGTAGAAGAATTTGTAAATATTTACGAGATAATCAAAGCTATTTAAAAAGGGCAGGCTGGAATGATGGCTGGATTCTTGGAAAAATAGAGGGAGGATATTTAGGAGATCTAACAGATGCTAGCTTAATTGATTATGCAAAATTAGTAGAGAGGAGAAAACAATGGAAACTAACAAAATGAATATTTATTTGATCGGACAAATAACATCTGATCCAGAAACATATGAGTGGAGAAGAAGAATTAGAAAACGATTTGAAGAGCATGAAAAATTTAGATTTTTTGATCCATGTAATAATATGTTTAGTAAATCAGTGCTAAAATCAAGTAAGGGTAATGTTGAATCTTTCAAATCGTTGGCTGCTTGGAATACATTTTCATCAATTTTAGTTCCAAGAGATATGTCTTTTGTTCTTAGTTCTGATGGTGCAATTGTAAACTTGAATTTATATACTAAAGATAAACCACTTTTAGGAACATTTTTTGAACTGGCATGGCTAAAAATAAACCCTGAAAAAACTGTTATCGGTATTTTTGATGGAGACCCTAAAGAAAATTTCATATGCCAACATCCGTTTGTAAAATCTACTGTTCATGCTTGGGTAAAGAATGATAGTCAAGCATGTGATTTATTAGAAGAATTTTTTAATTAAAGGAGATTAATATGTATATGTTTCCAGAAATGATTAATATGGGTTTATAAAAGAAGGACAAGAATGGCCTAACGAAGTATATAAAGAAGTTGCTAAATGTGTTTTATTATGCAATCCAAGGGTAACTACTCGTGATGTTTTGAATGAAGGGGTTCAAAAAATTCTTTCAATTCCAGAAGATAAAATAAAAACAGTAACATATGATGAGCTTCCTGACTATGGATTTGATGGAGCATTTATATAAGAGGTTTTAAATGTGGTTAGATCCTAAAGAAATATCTAAGTGGGCATATCAATATTGTAAGTTTACAAAAGATGACCCAGAAATAAGATGTCTTATAACAGATTCTTTCTGGGCATATTGGTATTGCTATGCTGTTAAAGATGATCCAGAAGTTAGAAAATATATAACAGACTCTGAATGGTCTTATATCTATTGTAGAGATATTAAAGATAGACCAGAAGTAAGAAAATATATAAAGGAGAACCATAGTGACCAAAGCTGATTTTTACACTGGACACGGAAAAAGTGCTGAGTGGCTGGGTAGTATTTCTAGAGATGGTATGCCAGACAAAATTGAAGAAGATATTATTTTTTCAGTCACTACAGCTCAATATGAACGTAGAGTAAAAACCATGTTAGTAAAGAAAAAACATTCTATTCTACCTGGTGATGGTTGGCCATGGTTATGGTCAGATAGTAAAATGACAGATTTTTCATATTTTTTCTTTAATGAAAAAGTGTATGCATCTTTTATGGGTGGAGTTTTATTTGATCCCATTCTTATAAAATCTGGAGAAGATTTAAATTCTTCCTTCATAGGTTTTGATCCTCCTGAATTTCCAAACATGAAGGAAACTATACAATGGATAAAATAATTCCAAAACTTTATAAGGAATACGGCGAATATATAAATTCATTCAGAGCATTTCCTTTAAATGTAGATGGATTAAAACCAGTTGAAAGGAGAGTTCTATTAACTGCATATTTAGTTGCAAAAGATAAGTTTGTTAAAAGTGCTAGAATAGATGGAACATGCATTGCAAGATTTCATCCTCATGGTGGGGTTTACGGAACAATAGTAAACTTAGTAAACCAAGGATTTTTAGAGGGTCAAGGAAATTTTGGTTGCAAATATGGAGTAGAACCTGTAGGTGCTGCAGCTCCAAGATACACTGAAGCTAAAATATCAAAAAAAATTTTAGATTTGGCATTTGAATATATAAATTATGTTGAATGGAAAAGAAATGATCTTGGTGATAAAGAGCCTGATTTTCTTCCAACAATGTTTCCTATATGTTTAATCGGAAAAGATTATACACAAGGAATTGGCTTTGGATATAGGACTTTGATTCCTTGCTATGAAATAACAGATTTACAAAAAAGGTTAATGTGGCTTCTTGGTAAGAGAAAGAGAAAACCAATTATAAGTCCAATAACTGACTGCGAAATAACTTCTACACCAAAAGATCTAGATACTTTATTAACAACAGGTAAAGCTTCTATTGAATTACAGGGAAAAATTGTTGTAGATAAAAAGTCTAGTACAGTAACTCTAAAATCTTGGCCTTCTGGAAAGAGGTTTGAAGGTATTTTAAATAAAGTTTCAAAGTTTCTTAACAACCAAGATATTGGTTTTTCTGATCTATCTTCAGATAACACCAACATTGTATTTCAAGTATTAAAACAAAGAAATATGGAAAAAATATTTGAAAACTTTGTGGATAGTTTAAAAGAAGCTGTAAGCGGAAAAATTTCATTTGAGACAATTGTAGTAGATAAAAATCAACAGGTGCAAATAAAATCTATTGATAGTCTTTTACTAGATACTTTCAAAGCGTTTGAAAGTGTAAACAATAAAAAATTAGTAGAAGACAATTTAAATCTAAATAATTTGGTCGATGAATATAATTTACTTGCTAAGATTCGTCCATATTTATCATCAGAATTATCACTAAAAAAGATTGATATTAAAGAAACAATCTCCAGAATTGCAAAGAAAGTAGCAGTAACTGAGAAAGTGGTTAAAAGTTTATTTTCTAAATACTCAATAAATAAACTTTTAACACTTGAAGTAGACATAAGTTCTTTAAAAGAAAATATTAAACAAAACAAAGAAATATTAAAAGATATACAACCCTTTGTTATTAAACAATATGATAAGTGGGCAATTTAAAAAAGGAGAAAACCAAATGTATAGCATTCGAAAGATATTCAAAGTTCCTATTGGTCATAGATTAATGAAACATAGTGGGCTATGTAAAAATATACATGGTCATAACCTTAAAATTGAAGTTCAATTATCTAGCAATCATCTTAATGAAAATGATATGGTTATAGATTTTAAAGATTTAAAGAAGATTGTATCTAAAATATTAGACAGGTTTGATCATTGTACAATATTTAATTATTATGATATAAAAAATACACAATTTTTTAAGGATCAAGATTATAAATTTGATATCCTTAGTTTTCATGATCAAGATCCTACCGCAGAAGTATTTTGTAGATACTTATTAACTTCTATTGATAATGAGTTATCTAATACAAAAAATATGAATAATTCACCACCTATTATTAAAGTTGATTTTGTAAGGGTTTGGGAAAACGACGATAGTATGGCTGAGTATAGGGAGTAACTAAAACAATGTTTAAATTCGGAAGAAGATCTGGGTTGTTTATTCCTAGAAGTTATGAATCAGAAGGATTTTATCATCAGATTAAGGAGTTTTTAACAAGGCGAGTTCAAAATTATAATACACCAGATTATGTGGTTTATAAATTTTATCAAGAGTCTGATGAGTTTTTATTGGTGCCCAGATATCTTTCTTTGGATAGATTTGTTTCTAATTATCATATAGTAGATAAGAGAGAAGAAGGGCAAACCATTGATATAAATCACAACATAACTCCAAGAGATGAGTTGCAGAAGCAAGCAATTAAATATCTTCTGACTCATGAAAATGGAATTTTACAATTAGATCCTGGTGTTGGAAAAACAGTAATTTCAATCTATATGATTGCAACTAGAAAAAAGAAAACTTTTATTCTAGTTCATAAAGATGCCTTGGCAGATCAATGGAAAGGAGAAAAGAATGCTAACCCTCCAAAGGGTTTATTATCTTTTACAGATTTAAAAGAAGATGATATTGCAAGATTAACATCTGCTACATTTAAAAAAGATTTACAAAAATCTATTATCATTGCCACAGATCAAACTTTTTTATCTCTTCTAAAAAGAAACAGAGCTGAATTTTTAACAGCACTTGACAACGCTGGAATTGGAATATTTATTGGTGATGAAGTTCATACTACAGTTGGAGCACCTACATTTTCTGAATGCTCAATGCACATTCCATCAAAATATACATACGGACTTAGTGCAACACCATATCGATATGATGGAAATGGTGATGTAATTAATTTTCATCTTGGAGATATATACAATGAAGGTTTTGATTCAGGAACTATGCCAGCAAAAGTGACAGTAGTGATGTTGAATTATGAAGTTGATACTGTAAAAAGATTTAAATATTTACATTGGGGAGGACAGTTTCAAAGATCACGATACTTAAATTTAATGAAAAAATCTATACCATTTCTACAAGCATCAAAAGGATTATTAGATAAGTTTAAAGAAGATAGAAATTTAATATTTGTATCTGAACGAATAAAATTAATTGATTTATTGTATGAATGGTTGAAGTGTGATAGTAAGTCAAAATTTATTGGATCGGCTAAACTTGAGAATTTAGACTACAAAGTAACATTTGTAACGCCAGGTAAAATGAGAGACGGTATAGATGCTCCAAAAAAAGATTGCGCAATTTTATCATCTCCAATTTCAAATATTGCTCAAATGGCTGGTAGAATAGTAAGAACACATCCAAATAAACAACAGCCCATATTAATTGACATGGTTGACATTGGTTGTAGGGAAATATCGAGAACATTATATGGACGACTTTCTTACTATGATCAAAGGAATTGGGACGTTCAATTTGTAATATTAATTGATAAAAAGTTTAAAGTTATAACTAGAGATTCTGCAATAGAAATATTACAAGGTGATTAGAATGGAAGATCCATGTGAGAAATGTATAGTAAATACTACATGTGAAAAATTTATTACTATTAATTGTCAAAAACTTTGGGATTATAAATTATGGAAGTTTGGACAACAAATATTATTAGAGAAACTTATTGAAGAGAATAAGAAGCTTATAGTTATAGATTCTGTAATAGAAAAAGGTGATTAGAATGGAAGATCCTTGTAGAACATGCATAGTAAATACTATGTGTAAATGGAAAGATCCAATTGATTGTCAAAAACTTTGGGATTATGAATCTTGGAAGTTTGAACAACAAGTAGTATCATTTAATCTATTTAAAGGATACAAAAAAAAGAGGGGGCAATTAAATGAAATTCATATTCATAGCTGATTTACATCTATCCAGGTACGGTCAAGATAAAATTGAAGATACTTCGCAACTACCAGAAAGATTATATAGTATAACAACAACATTTAATAATGTAATTGAACATTGTAGAGAAAATGATATAAAAACAGTTGTGATTGGTGGAGATTGTCTTCATGGAAAATCTGTAATTTATGCTCTTGCACAAGGAATTTTATTAGATTTCTTTCGAGATAATAAAGATATAGATTTTATTGTTATTGATGGAAATCATGACTTGTCAGGTAAAGGAAACTTATCTGTTTCAGCTTTGAAATCTATTGATAATGAACCAAATGTTCAAAGAATTAATGAAAGTTATTTTTATGATGATAACAACGATATTCTATATGTTCCATACTCATATGATATGATTGATGTTATTAAAAAACAAAAAGCTAAATATTTAATTTCCCACTTTGGTTTAAATGAGGGAGTATTAAATTCTGGAATTAGTATTGTAGCTGATATATCTTTAGCTAATTTAACTGGAAAATATGATATCGTTCTACTTGGTCATTATCATAAACCTCAAGAAATTATTAATGATAATATTGAACTTTACTATGTTGGGTCTCTTATTCAATTAGATTGGGGTGAGAAGAATGAAGTCAAAAGATTTTTAGTTGTGGATACAGATTTGAATACAATACAAAGCATTCCATCTATTGGTTACAAAAAATACATTGAATATAAAATAACAAATGAAAATAAACAAGAAATTATTAAACAGGCTACAAAAGAAAAAGAGCAAGGGAATGATGTTAAGATTATAAAGGAAGAGGTAATCGATACAGATGATATTCCTGGTGATATTCGTATTGTTGACAGGATTGAAAAAGATATTACAAATAGAGGTTTGACTAATGAAATGTCAGAAGCTGATAAATTTAAAAGATACCTAATTATAAAAGGAATTCCAGAAGATCAACATCAACGTTATCTTGATGTTGCAAATAGAATTGTTGAAAAATGTTCAGTATAAGGGAGATATATAAATGAGAAGAATAGTTTTTGAAGAAATTGGTATGGAGAATTATGGGCCATATATTGAACCAATGATCTTACCAATAGAGAACAACAAACTGACTTTAATTACTGGCCCAAATGGAGTTGGAAAAAGTATGATTCTTGACGCTCTTCCTTTTACTCATTTTGGAATAACAAGCAAGGGTGCAAGAGGTGATGATGTAGTAAATAATAAAGTTGGAAAAGGATGTCATACTTGGAATACCTTTTCAATTGATGGAATGCCTTATCGAGTAGATAGATATCATAAATATCCAAAACTAGGTAATACTGTTCATCTTTTTAAAAATAATGAGGAGACACCATATAAAAAAGGTCATGCTGAAGTTCTTCCAGAAATTGAAAGACTGATATGTCCTTTTAAACTTTTTATGAATACTTTATTGTTTGCACAAAAAGTTAAGAACTTTTTCACCGACTTAACAGATACTGAGAAGAAAGAAATCTTTCGAAAAATATTGGGTCTAGATAATTACACAGACTATTATAATGAAACTACGGAGATTCGTAAAAATAAAATAGATGAAAAATTAAACTGGGTAAATCAATTGTCTTTAAAAAATGAGTTGCTTCTCGATGCAAAAACTCAAATAGGTCTTCTAAATGAAGAAAAAATTCAATTCAACCTGGTAAAGAAACAATCTTTATTAGCTTATGAAGATCTACTTTTAAAACTCGATAATGATAGACAACTTCTTATTGCAAAAATTCCAGTAATTGAAGATGGAAAATTAGATAGACTTAATAGGGAAGTTAATAAACTTGAAAATAAAATATCTATTTTAAATGATGATTTATTAAAGATTGAACAAGAAGTTGAAACACAAAGAAAATCAAAAGAGGTAGAATTAAAAAATTCTTCTTTAGAAGCAAAACAAAAGATTTCAAATAATTATCCAACTGAATTAGAAAAAATAATTATAAGTTACGCTGATAAAATAGATAAAATTAAACAAGAGATTAAAGAGTTTGAAGAAAAACATAATCAAATAAATATAGAAGTTAGAGAATTAGATTTTTCAAAAAATGAGATGGAAAGACAAAAAGAAGAGCTAAATGTAGATGCCTTGGATGGTGTTTCCAACTGTCCTACTTGTCTTCAACCCATAACAGAAGAATCTAAAAATATAATTAAGAATAAAATATACGACTATTTACAAAAAATAGAAAAGCTTTTAGAACAGCGTAGAAAAACATTACTTATCTTAGAAGAAGTCAAACATATTACTGATAATAATAAATTCGAATTAAACAATGTTATACAGGATCGGGATAGTAAACAAAATGAATTGAAAACTAAAAATGAACAAGAGGCAAGAAAGATTGAATCTAAATTAGATTCTCTTTTAGAAAGTTTACAAACTCTCGCTAAGAAAATGGTTGATGAAAAAATACAAAATATCAAAGATGAAAAAGAGAAAATAAATGAAGATTTAAATTTGAGATTAAATGAGCTAAGTGAGGAGAAACTCTTAATCGAATATTTTAAAAATAAGGAAATTCAAATAGGTGAGATTGAAAAAGAAGAAGAACTTACTAGAAAACTTATGGAAGAACGAAAAGAATGGAGTTATATTGAGGATAGTTTAAACTCTTATTATGCAAAAACCAAAACCTTACAGAGTGAAATTGAAAATTTAAATATTCAAATGCGAGAAGTTATTGATGATCTTGAAGTTCTTGACTTTTGGAAAGTTGGATTTTCATCTTCAGGCATTCCAAGTCTTCTTATTGATGACTCAATCCCTTTTATGAATAGCACAATTTCTGAATATCTTGATCAAATTTCAAATGGAAGATATACGGTCTCGTTCGATACCCTAAAAGCAACCAAAGCCGGAGAGTTTCGTGATAAGATTTCTGTAAATGTTCTAGACAATTTTACTAAAGCTAATCAAAGAGTTCAGTTTTCTGGTGGACAAACAAGAGTTGTAGATATTGCTACAATTTTAACATTATGTGATCTTCAAAGTGTTGTTCAAGATGTATCATTTAATTTGTTATTATTTGATGAGATATTTGATAGCTTAGATGATGATAACACTGGGTTTGTATCAAAAGTATTGAGATCTTTAGTTCGTGATAAGGCAATTTTTATAATCAGTCATACGCATATCGATCAAATAGAAGCTGATGAAATTTTACAATTGAAATAAGGTATATTATAGAGGTGAATAATACTCCTGACTTTTAATATAAAGGGAGGTAACTAATGAAAAAATTATGTGATTATGGATGCGGTAGAGAAGCTAAACATTATTTTCCAACAGTAGATAAATGGTGTTGTAGTCCAAGTTATAATTCATGTCCAATAAGTAGAGAAAAAAATAAATTAGCCCTAAACCAACCAGAAGTAAAAGAAAAACATTCGAAAGTGGCTAAAAATATACATAATCAATTAGATATAAAAGTAAAACATTCAAAAGCAGCAAAAAAAGCATGGAATGATCCAAAACTAAGAATAAAACAATCAAAATCACATCAGCTTACAATTGAAAAAATACAAGAAAAATACCCAACTTTTTCTGAAGAAGAAGAAATGAGATATAATCCAAATGGAGAAATACAAGTTCATTGTAAATACAGCGAGTGTAAAAATTCTAAAGAAAATGGTGGATGGTTTACTCCCATTTACATACAATTATATGAAAGAATTAGACAATTAGAACATAAAAATGGAAATGATGGATCTCATCTCTATTGTTCAGAAGGATGTAAACAAAAATGTTGTTTGTATCGTTTAATATCAGATCCAAATACCTTAAAAGAATTTAAAAAATACAGTATTAAATTATGGAAAGAAACAAATAAAACACTTAAAAAACATTCTGACAAAATCAAAAATATAGAATTGCGAGGGTATGAACACGGATATGCTTTAGATCATAAATATTCTATTTATGATGGGTTTATAAATAATATTAATTCAAAAACAATTGCTCACTATAAAAATTTACAAATAATAACCATAGTAGAAAATAATAAAAAGAACAAAAAATCATCAATAACTTTAGAAGAACTTTTAGTAGATATTGATCAAATAGAAGCTGATGAAGTCTTACAATTAAAATAGGGGAGAGATTATGAAAATAAAAACAGATTTTGTAACTAATTCAAGTTCCACTTCTTATGTTGTAATTGTTCCAAATGGGTTTGATGTAAAAAATTATCTATCAATCAAAGAACAAGCTGGTTTTATGGAATCTCTAGTTGAAGATTGGGAAGAGGGAGAACCTATTCCAAAAGCTGAAGACTTGCAACGAGTATTTGAAAAAGTTAAAAGAGATGGTGAATTTCAATTTTATTGTTATGAGTGTGATGAATATACTTATGAATTTTCTCGTATGTTGTCTACAGCAATTGTAAATTTATGTTTAGAACTAGAGTTGATATTACTAGAGTTTGATACTGGTTCAGATGACGGACGTATTTTTCTAATGTCAGAAGATAAAATTAGTAAATTAACGGAGAATTTCTATGCCAAAATATACAACTCGAAAATATAATGGAGATGATCAATTTTCATGGGCGGTTTTTAAATCAAAAGATGTTAAAGGAATGAGGGGAGTTATTTTCTATGGACAGGCAAGTCCTATCGTATGTGGTCTTTCTAGAAATGAAGCTAATTATCATAAAAAATCATTAGAGTTAAGGAGTCAAAAAAATGGGTCTTGAAAGGCATGTAGATTCAATATTATTTAATGATCCAAATGTATTCCGTGAAGACTATGGTTGGAACAATGGATTGTATATATATGGATCAAGTATAATTTTAAGAAAAATAAGAGCAATGAAGATAATGAAAGCATTAAATGAGAGTGGTGAGTTTGGTAAAACATCATTTGATGAAGAGACTCGTAAGATTGAATTTGAACCCGTGGAAGAATAAAAATGGAAACAGCTAAAATTGTACAAAAATATACATATAGAAAAGAACAATTTAATAACGTGGATTATAACATATGTCGAGTGTCTATAGATATGCCAGAATATATGGTAGAGGATTTTGAAATATTTATAGACACATTAAACTCACAAATAGAGGATTGTAAAGATGGATAAAATTCAAATTGTATCATGGCTTTTAACGAGACGTTGTAATTTAAAATGTTCTTATTGTGCTATAGTTCGAGACTATGATAACAAGCCAAAAGAATATCCAGATATGAAACATTATTTAAAAAATGAGATGAGTACAGATTTTGTGATAAAAGTTTTAAAGAAACTTAAGAAACATAATCCCGATCACTTTAATATATTCTATGGCGGCGAGCCAACCTTGAGGAAAGATTTACCAGATATTATAAACTTTTGCAACGAAAATGATATCAATTATACAATTATTACTAATAATTCAGAAGAAGTCCAACCGATGATGAAAAGACTTTTTGAAAAGACTGAGTATATTGCTGGTTTAACTTCATCTGTTGATCCATTAGTTATAAGAGATGATAATGATTCTGATAGAGTAAATAAATGTGTAGAGAGATTTCATAAATTAATTGAATATCGAGGAATAGTTAAAGATCTAGTTGCAGAGATTACAGTAGATAATAGGAACGTTCCTTACTTATATAATCTAGTAGATACATTATCAAATATGGGCATCAATAGTGATATTACATTTATTGACATTGCAAAGAATCCATATTATGATTTCTCAAATGTTACTGATGAAGAACTACTTGTTCCAAGAACAAAAGAAATTGAAGAACAAATTCAGAAAATCATTGATAATAAGTTAGATGTTCATATGGATAAAGTATTGCTACCAAAAATTCTAGATACTCTTCCATCAAATTTAGATTGTGGGATTGAAAAGAATGTTCATAATATGTCAATTGACGCTGACGGAACAGTAAGATTATGTTTAAGAATTCGTGGTGTTGAAACACCAAAGTTAAAAGCAGATAAATGTTTTACTGATTCAGGTTATCTTACTTTGCTATATAAAAGTTATATTAAAAAAGATAAAGAAAAATATTGTCAGGGATGTAATTGGACATGTATGTGTATGAGTGAACTTATTGATAGTGATGAAGGGTCGTCAGATGATCTTGTGCATACACAAAGAAGGAAATAAAAAAAAGTATGATCTCTGTAAAGGATGTGTTTCTATTAATCATGAAGATGGTTGTATATATCAAAGTTTTTTGAAATATAGTAAATGTCCATGTTGTGAATGCATAGTTAAAACAACATATGAAATGTTCTGTGAAAAGTTTTTCGTATGGTCTAATGAGAGGGCTAAATTAGAAAACAAGATGATAATTACACTTGGACATAAATAAGATAATCAATTGGAGAGGTAATCAAATGTCGATAGATCGTGAAAAACTTTGTGGTGGATGCATTTTATATGAAGGTCCACCACCTTGTAATTATCTACTATTGTTAGAAAGTGAGGAAAAATGTCCATGCAGTGAGTGTATAATAAAGACACCATGTGAAGTAGCTTGTGAGGAATTTAAAAAACATGTAAAAAAATCTAACTCCGAAATTAGAAGAGCAGTATCGAAATTAAATGTCAATATTTCATAATAAACTTTGCGAGGGGTGCACATTATATTCTAAATTTCTTTCTGGAAATAGTCCATGTTATTATCCTTATAGATTAAAAAGCGGCGAGGAATGTCCATGTTGTGATTGTATAATAAAAGTAACATGTTCTTTAGCTTGTGATAAACTTATAGTATATGAATTTGAATCAAACATAGAAAGGAAAAATAAATAATGGGATATAAAATTTTGTGCTGGATACCAGTAGATGAAGAGGAACTAGCTATAATTGAAACTTTAGAAGAAGCAAAACATGAACTTAATCATTGTGAAGGAATGCAACCAGAAAATAAATATGAAATTGCAGAAGTTGATGAAGACGGTTTTACAATATAATAATAATTATGTGGATAAATCCTAAAGAAATGTCTAAGTGGGCATATCATTATTGTAGATTTACAAAAGATTCTCCAGAAATAAGAAATCTTATAACAGATTCTATATATGCATATTACTATTGTAGATATATAAAAGATGATCCAGAAGTTAGAAAATACATAACAGATTCAGAATTAGCATATTGTTATTGTAGAAATGTTAAAGATAGACCAGAAGTTAGAAAACATATAACAAATTCAAAATGGGCATTGCGTTACTGTATAAATGTTAAAGATAAACCAGAAATAAGAAAATATATAGAGGAGGAAAGTTTATGCCAGATTTGATTGATGATATAATTGAATTTTGGGAAAAAATTATATCAAACGATGAAGTAACTGTAAAGTTTACTAAAAAGGATGGAAGTAGAAGACTCATGAAATGTACATTAAACTTCAATAAGATTCCAAAAGAAGACCATCCTAAAAGTGTTAGTATTCCACAAATTTTAAAATTGGTAAAGAATAGTAAGATTGTTCATGTGTATGATCTTGAAGCACATGGGTGGCGTTCTGTGCCATTCGAGAGAGTTGAATGGTTGGATACTCCGGATGTTAGATATTTAATTAAAAAGGAGGTTAAATAAATGACTAAAGATATAGAAATAGAAGTTGGAGATTATGTCATGTATCAATACCCAGCAACATTTGAAGATAAATTTCCTCACGTCAAAATGACTATAGAAAAAGTTACTGATGTTGGCATTGAAAATTTTAGAACCGATGAACCTATTATTCTTAAAAAACATAGAATTATAAAGATTTTGAAGAATGGAAAACCAATCGATTATTATGGATATGATTCTATGCGTATAACAAAAGAAGATAATGAGGAGGGAAAAAATGGCAATTCTCGAGGAACTACTAAAAGAAATTAAATCAAGTAATATAGATGAACAAGTAAAAATATTGTGCGACAAAATTTTTGAAGAAGAGAAATTAAACATCCATTACTACAATATACTACCCACAGGACCAAATGTGTTTTTAGCATTAGAAGTCCCCGGAAGGAGATCTACAGAAGTTGCGTTTGTTTCTTTAGAACGAGAATCATCTAATAAATTTATTATCGTTGTATGGACAACTACAAAACAAATATATCAAGATGCAACAGCAAAAGAAGAATCTATTTTTCTAAAAAAACAACGGGTGGTAGAAATTGATGAATTTAAACCTGAGAAAATTTTGCAAGAGTATGCAAAATTTATAAAATATATGAAAGGAGAATAATGCCTGATATAAGATCTGTTGAAGAATTAATAATTAATCCGGACTATACTAGTTTTGTGTTG
>Ga0307377_10001733_pt1 | contig 26810 bp, 33 predicted proteins | sample TR3MG_FD_202535 | JGI IMG/M metagenome (GOLD analysis project Ga0307377, IMG submission 202535) | Soil microbial communities from Risofladan, Vaasa, Finland - TR-3 | ecosystem: Environmental > Terrestrial > Soil > Coastal area > Acid sulfate soil | place: Finland: Risofladan, Vaasa | collected... | reverse complement strand
TCTTGACCCAACGGGAAAATTCTTTGAGGATTATATAGTCATAAGAAAGGGCTCAACTCCAAACTTTCCAGACCAACTTTCGTTTGTTGGGGGGAGTATGGGTGACATCTCTGTAATACTTAAGGGTAAAGAATCAGTACAAAACAGAGAATGCTTATATTCTACTGTGCACGGGGCTGGAAGGATAATGTCAAGACGAGAAGCTGCGGGCAAGTATAAATACAAAAAAGGTAAAAAAGTAAAGATGTCCGAAGGTTCTATAAGCTGGGACATGTTGAGACAATGGATAGGTAAGGAAGGCATCAAGCTTAAAGGAGGCGCCCCCGATGAAGCTCCTCAGGCCTACAAGAGAATCGAGGAAGTACTTAAGTACCACAGTGATTCTGTCGAAATAGAAACTGTTCTTCGCCCTTTAGGGGTATTAATGGCCTCGGAATTTGATGAAGATCCATATAAAGATTGACAGAAAAGAAAAAAATAGTTATATTGTAAAAAAGGGAAAATTACATAACCATTAACAGAAGGAAGTATTATGGAGATCAAATTACGGAAAATCAACAACAAGAAGAAGGTACGTATTTCTATCGAAGACATCTCTCAAAAATTAAATATAAATATTGAATTATCAAGGATGCGCGCAAAGAAGGTTGTTGAAAGGCTCCAACAGTCACTTGACCGTATGGAAGAATAGATATGAAAATATTACACTTAGAAGACAACGAGGCCGTTGCTGATATGATGAAACGTGTTCTCGAATCAGAATGTCATACTGTTGTTCACGACCCTAGTGGGGCAGTTGGGTTGGGTATATTAAAGAGCGGAAGTTTTGATATGGTTATTTGTGATTATGATTTTGGAAGAATGCGAATGAACGGTGAAGAAGTTGTAAAAGAAATCAGGAAGTTTTCAAATGTACCAGTGATAGCAAACAGCAGTAATCCAGATCATTGCAAAATTATGGTAAAATCAGGTGCTACTGTATCTCTATCGAAACCATGCCCGATAAAAGATATAATCGAAACTGTGAACAGTATAGCGGGGGGTGAGTAATTAAAATAAAGGAAGGACCTGTATGGAAGTGTCTACGGTCACCAGACTACAATTATAACTTCCATAAAAAAACCGGATACTTCGAAAGATGGGGCCGCGAAGAGAAAGATGATCCCTCATACTCGCCATTTGGTCCTGAGATACTCGATATAGAAGTATCGACGATATGTCACGGGCCTGGTAAGCCATGTAAGTTCTGTTACAAGTCTAATACGGGTAGCGGAAAGAACATGAGCTTCGATACCTTCAAAAATATACTCGATAAGATACCTCGAGTTCTTACTCAAGTTGCCTTCGGTATCGGTGATATCGATGCTAACCCTGACTTATTCGAGATGTTTCGTTATTGTCGAAAAAAGGAAATCATACCCAACCTGACAATAAATGGGTGGCGGATGACAGATGAACTGTACGAAAATTTAATGAATCTATGCGGAGCTGTTGCAGTAAGCCACTATGACAATGATGTTTGTCTTGATACAGTAAGCAGATTGTCAAAAAAGTTAGGAATGGAACAAATAAACATCCATAAGCTTCTCTGTGAAGATACTTACGAAAGTTGCATTGATTTGATTATGCAATATGGTATCGATGTTCGATTGGATAAGCTTAATGCCATTGTATTCTTACTGATGAAGCCAAAAGGCAAACGAAACGATCTTAAGCAGCTTAAGGATATGGAAAAGTATAAGAAGCTTATAAAGATTGCATTCGATTATAAAGTTCCTATAGGATTCGATAGTTGTTCTGCCCCGAGTTTTTTAAGAGCGGTCGAAGAACGAGATAATTTTAAAAGCTTGGAACAACTTGCAGAACCATGCGAAAGTGATTGCTTCTCTTCCTATGTAAATGTTGATGGTATGTTCTTTCACTGTTCCTTTACTGAAGGTCAGGACGGATGGGAAGGGGTAAACATAGTTGAGTGTCAGAATTTCCTAAAGGATGTCTGGAACTCAGATGAGGTAAAGAAGTTTAGGAACAGCCTTCTTGAGAAAGAAAAAGAAAACGGATGTCGTTCCTGCCCTATATTTGATCTTGAAATGAAATAATAAAATTCCGGTCAAGCCGGAAGGTTGCCGAGGCTTCACCTTGATTAATTTTGAGGTGGGGCCGTTTTTATTTAAAGATTGCTTTTACGACAGGAATTAGTTATATTATAAATAGGGAACTAGCCCAAAACAGCAGCATATTGATACCGGCCGTATGGTAAGGTAAAAAAACCCGTAAAGCTGCTTGATGGGCGCGATAGGGCCCTAAAATAGGAGGTTATATGGCCAACAACAACAAGAATTGGGAAACGTACAAAGCCCTCATAATCGATATAATGACACTGCACCAAGCAGAGCCCGAAAGAGAGGTGAAAGACATTTGTGAGGAGTATGCAAGTATGGGTACAGTAGAAGGACACGAAATTGATCCTGAAATTTTATTTGAAGCAGTGGAAGAATATTTATGAGTGAAAACTATACTTATAGAATAGTCACCAGAAGAACTACAGTTATTGCATATGATATTAAAGCTTCTGATAAAAACTCTGCTATTAAAAAACTCAATAATATAAAAATAAAAGAACCAGTTATGGTTGAGGAAATGGGAGAAAGCATTAAGAGCGTAACAAGGAGAAGCTAATGATTTGGGAAGTGGAAAATATATTGTTAAGAAGCAACCGTCCCGGGTACCCGGGAACGGAAGTTAGTCCTAGTGAGATACTCGAATGGGTAAGACATATTAAAAGGCTTGGAGTAAAATCGATAATATGTCTACTCGATGAGGAACACATGAAGATGTATAACATGAATACTAGTCTCGTCAACTTCTACAAGGTACACGGCCTTAAAGCAGCACATATAAGAACAACAGACGGTGTGACACCAAACTGGGTAGTGCGTTCTCTGGCTCTCGAAGCTTTTATCGAACTTCCTAAACCCGTATTAATACACTGCAGTTCCGGTATTGAAAGAAGTGCGATAGCAGCAGAGCATATCATAAATCACCTGGATTGGAAAGAATTTTACAAAAAGTTGGTCGCATGAACAGGGGATTGGATAGTCGGGAAAGAGACCGAATTCATCTTTAACATAGAGGGTAGGAATGAAGCAAAGGCAAGGATTCGTAAGCAACAGCTCAAGCTCGAGCTTTGTGGTGCCAACGAATGTGAGCAAAGGGATAAGTCAAGTATATCGGATAATAAATAAAGATAAAAAATATGAACCCTTAAAAATAATTGAAGATAAGAATGATCCATACTATTATGATTGGGAGAAAGACAGATGAAAAGAAGAATAAGCTTTGTAAGTAATAGTTCAAGTTGCAGTTTTGTATGCAATATTAAAAAGACACCAGAGCAAGTAAAAAAAGAACTAATAGAATTATTAAAAGTTTTCAACAAAATGAATGATACAGAAGGTTCTAATACTTTCGAGAAATGTTTTCAAGAACCATACATCGATAAAATCGGTTCCTATAATAAATACCTAGAAGAGTTTTACGGCGAGAAGCAAATCATAACTAAGGGAGCACTCATTATAGAAAGCATTGGCGATAATACTGTTCCGTTTCAAATAATGGAAATGATAGAATATACTTACGGTGCTAAGCACTTTCATTTGGGATAAATGTAATTTTAACAATTAATATAAGGGTCCCAGTAGCTCAGGTGGATAGAGCGCTTGATTCCTAATCAAGAGGTCGCAGGTTCGAGTCCTGCCTGGGACATTTTAATATGAGCAAAACAGAAAACGCTGAAGTGACCAAGGATAATTAAGTCTCCTTCCAAATATGAAACATAAAAAAGGATCGACTATGTTAAGAACAACCCCAGAAAATATAAGAGAATTGGATTACAACGAGATATTCGTGTTTGGCTCCAATCAAAGTGGAAAACATGGAAAGGGGGCAGCAAAGCAAGCCCTTATATGGGGAGCAGTTTATGGTCAAGCAGAGGGTGCTCAGGGTCGAACATACGGTATCCCAACAAAAGATAAAACAATAAGAAGAACATTATCGATAAAAGAGATAAAGCCTTATGTCGATAAATTCATCGAGTATGCAAAGCAAAACCCTAATATGAAATTCTTAGTGACAGAAATTGGATGTGGATTGGCGGGCTTAAAACAAAAAGATGTTGCCCCATTATTTAAGGAAGCAAAAGATATGGAAAATATATTCTTACCATATAGGTTTAGGAGGGTATTATAATTGATTATAAGGGCCTTTTGAAGCCCATAGAACAGCTTAATATCGATAGCGGTATACGAAAATTCTGTACGACAATATGCAAAGGCATTTGCTGCGCGCATTGTGAAGACAAAGAAAAGAAGTGTCATGAGAAGTTAACGTGTACCTCCTTTATCTGTGGGCCGCTTAAAGATGTAATATTCGATCACATAATACAAGAAAGAATGTTCGCCGAAATGAACCTTATTATATGGAACGGGTTTAGACCGTTTTATATGGTAAGGAAGATGCCACCGTCTGATATGTATTTTAAAAAAATACCTAAACTTGTTATTGACAAGATAAAGTTCCCACCCGAAATATTATTTAGCATAATGTTTTTTAATACAGAAAAAATAAAAAGGAAGATAAATAAACTTATGTCGTTAACTCAAAAAGACTGGAGAGAGTACTACGACGAAAAACAAAAAGGGAGGCAAAATGTTAAAAGAAAATTTGATACCTGCACATCTTAAAGAACTTGCAATAAAGACTTCTTTAATGAAGATGTTTAAAGGAAATCACTTTGATATTTGCGATTTTAAAAGCTGTGCAAAACTTGCAGGAATACGCGTACCCACAGAGATACATGATTTCTTGCATCCGCTCCACTGTATAAATTGGGTCGATATGAATGAAGATCTTGTTAAAGGGATCTTAGATTGTATCGGTCATACATTCGACCAAGAAGCTCTTGGGCTCGATATAATCAAAAAAATAAAACTCAGATATCCGAAAGATGCAGATTTTGAAGATACTGAATCAGATTTTGAAATAGAGACAAAAATAGAAGTAAAACCTGGCAGGTTAGGTAAAAAACTTGTCAAAGCTTTGACTTACGTTCAATCGTAAGCTTCTATCTTATATCTTCCATAAGCTGTTCGACCTGTTTCATTGTGGGTTTCTTTGTACACCAAAAGGCCGGCATATGTTTTAATACTTCCTCGTCTGTTATATACGATTTACTGAATACTCTATCCCACCCCTACCTGTACTTATCTGTATTACCGGGCCTTCTAATACTTCCCTTTCCCATGATCATCTCCAATATGTAAAAGAAAAGCGGAGGCAGACTAGTCTTTTATCCTATTGCCTCCGCTTATATCAACGCGAATTATTATGCGACTTTATTTTCGTCGAACTGACCCTTAATCCGTTTGTTGAAATAGGAACCCTTTGAGCTTGCGCTCACAAAGTTTTTAAACTTTGCCCGGGTAACACCGTTGTACTGTGTAACGGGTTGTGGCCTGCCTTTAAAGGCAATCTCGAGAACCTTTTTTTCTTCATCATAACCAACTGATTTGATGAATGACGAATCGACTGTCTGTCTTTTCATTTTGAAACCTCCATAGTTTCGTGGTTGTTTTTTGGAACATATATATTAAAAAGTAAACAAAAACTAACATAATGCAGAGGAATGGGCGGAAGAGTCTAACTCTCTAAGTCAGTCAACCGTCTGCGACCGGTTAACTATTTAAGAAGAGCTTTTGGAGTTGAACCAATTGAACCGAAGTAACTCTTTCCTACGCCATCTGCAAACTTAAGCGATTGGAGCTGACAGGCATCGAACCTGCGACCTTCTGGGCCGAAACCAGACGCTCTGCCAATTGAGCTACAGCCCCATGCGCGTTTGCTTGGGTAGTCCGTGTTAACCTAAATGCTCACAAAAGGAGGTGAAAAGACATTTAAAATTAACACGGACAAAATTTATCAATGAACTTTTTATTTGTAATTCTTTATTCATACTATATAAAAGGTGATATAGCCTAGTGGGGACTCGAACCCCGATTCCTGGATTTAGAGTCCAGTGTCCTGACCCGATTAGACGACTAGGCCATTCACTAATTAATATTTCAAATATCGTGTATACAATTAATATACAAACTTTATGGTTTTTTACTTATCTTTAATTTCAAAACAAGTTGCACCACCAGCGACAATAAATGTTTCTTTCTTCGGTTTGTCTTTACAAGATTTGTACTTTTTACAAACCATGCAATCATATTCAATTTTTGGCATTATCTGCCTCCTTTAAATATCCATATTCTGTAATTTCCGCTGTTATCTAATCTTCTTATCTTTGCTTTAAGACCTTGGTTTCTTGCACAACCATATATAGAGCTTGTATTTCCACTCGTCATCTTTATTACAAAACTATCACCATCTTCCATTTTCCTAAATATCTTTGCCCACTTTGCTCTTGATGGTGACCTATGTACAGGAACGTTTTTTTCTATAACGACATCATCAAGTATTATTACTGGGATTGCACTGCTCATTCTGCCTCCTTCATGTATACAGTAGTCTTATGAGTAAAATAATATTTTCTTCCACACTTTGGACATTCTCCTTCATCATAATTGATTACGAACTCCCAATCATCAGGATCCCCATAACCACAGATACACTTTATCGGCATGGATTCATAATCTATATAGCCTTCTTCTACTTTTACTTCTTTGAATCCGTCTTTCATTTTACCTCCAGTATCCTATCCCACAAGAAGTGGTACTTACCATAATCTTCGTCTATATGAAAATGTCCACAATAGAGCTTTTTAAAATCGGTCAGCTTGCATACTTCATCTAAGTAGTTCTGAGTCGGATCACTTGTATAGTCTTTTGACAATTCGGTGATCTTCATATTTGTTACTAACATATTGACCAATTCGTTAGGAGCAGTATGTGTTATGATGTAATCTACCTTGTTACCGTGCTTTTCCAAATTCTCTAAACCGTATGTCATTTCCTTGTGGTTCGGTATCTCTTCTTTCCACCACGAGACGTCTACAGTTCTCCACGCTTTATCGACACTATCTGCTCCACCGAAAGTAAAGATCTTCTTACCATCTATCTCGTAGATCTCTCCCCTCTTTAAGTGGAAAACATCTCTACCGACAATGCCAACCTTGCCCCCGAACTTTCTTTCTATATGTAGCCTATTAAGTCTTTTATGGTTCTCGTGGTTGCCGTCAACAAATAGAGTAGTCCATGGTTTATCGTTTAACCATTTTAACCAATAAAATTCTTCTTGTGATACGTTGTTATTCCATATAAGACCAAAATCACCAGCTATTATCACGTAGTCTTCTTTACACAGATCTTTACCGAGCGGCCACGCTTTGTGGCTCAGTCTCCTCATTTGCATTTCTCCGTGCGTGTCGCCAGTTACATAAATACTCATAGTATTGTTTCCATTGCACCCGGGAGGACTCGAACCTCCAACACTCCGATTAAAAGTCGGAAACTCTAGCCATTGAGCTACGGACGCTTAGTTTTTAATATCTTCTTTTATCGGACAATTCACGCAGATCCTCCACCTTCTTGGTTCGTGGAAGATTCCCCACCTACCAAAAAAGTTCATCTTTTGTTCTGAGTGAATATAAGTTACCCACCTACTCCATTCGTGAATTCCAAAAAAACACAATATATTTTTTATCTTTTTCATATTACAATAATGGTAGCGGGAATGGGAATCGAACCCACACCGAGTTCATGGTTATGAGCCACGTTCAGCACCGATACTGACTGCCCCGCATTAATTTCAAATTACACCCAGTAGGGATCGAACCTACGACCCGCTGGTTAAGAGCCAGCTGCTCTGCCAACTGAGCTACGGGTGCTTAATCGTATTCATACCTATGTAAATATTCCATCATCTTCCATTCCGATATAGGACCAAGTTCTCCAGTATCTTCATTCCTGATGAAACATTCTACTTTCTCTATTTTCCTTAACGGTTTTGCAGTGCCGTCTTCATAATAATCCCAATGTTCTTCTAAGAAAAGATAGTTATCGGTACCGAAAGGTCCTGTTCTGTTAATCCAGAATCCTTTTTCTTTTTCGTCGAAGATGCCGTAACTTGCATTCCTTGCGTCTATCTCGTATAGGTAACCGTCTTTGCAATCTTCGAGTTTAATCATCTTAAACCGTAAAATGAAAGCAGACCGGCCCAACCAAAGTCTAAAAGCTCTGGTGCTTCATCAAATTTTTTACCGAACTTTACTGTCATATCCAAAAAGTACTTAGCGTGAAAGAATGCTTCAAGCATTGGTCTGGTATGTTTTTCCCATTCCTTGTTGTGTTCTCTATAGAACTTTTTTCCGGTTCCTTCTTCAAAGATATTTTTGAAGTACGAATTATATTCACAATCTTTTGGAGCAAGATCTTTAAGGATGTCTATTATCATTTTAGTTATACCCTGAATCCAATATACTTTAAAAGAAGTATGATAGAACCTGTACACAGCATCATCATAATAATTGTCGCTATTTATATCTTCACAAAGCTTTTCGAGTTCTGGCATCTTTGCTTTGATGTTCTTCAGAAGTTCTTTGCTTTTTTCGTGTCTTTGTTTCCAGTGCATTTTATATCCTGGGTTTTATTTTTTCAAATATTTTGAAATTTCTTCCTATTCTTATCATTGTCTTATCCTTGCATACCCACCAGATAACGTCTGTTATTTTCTGCGTATGGTTGCAAAGTAAGCATTCATTGCACCTTGGACACATATAATTTTCATCGTGTGAGCATATGTCCATATCAACCTCAAATTTAAAATGGAGAAGAGGGGAATCGAACCCCTGCCTTCCTGCTTGCAAAGCAGGCGCTCTTCCAACTGAGCTACAACCCCTTATAGTCTGGCTGGCAAGGTAGGGCTCGAACCTACGGCCGTCTGATTAACAGTCAGGTGCTCTGCCAACTGAGCTACATGCCAATAATTTATTGCGCCAACTTGGAATCGAACCAAGCACGCCCTTGCGGACAGGTGATTTACAGTCACGATCGCCACCTTGGCTGTTTTGACGCGTATAATATACAAAATTTTCAAATATATTTTTATCTTAAAAATCGCACCACTCTACTTTATTTTTAACGCCTATCTTCTCTAAGAACTCTTGCATATTGAAATTGTCCATAATGGTGCTACCAGTTACCAGGCCGTTTCTAACTTTTATGAACCATTCATCAGAAGCATATTCCATTCCAAGTTTCTTACCCTCTTCAGAATGATTTTTTATCTTCTCCAATTGCTCTACCGTTATCTCGTTAAGAGCAATAACAAACGAAGAAGAACTAGAGTTGCTTACAAAACCGTTTCTTATTTTCATAACATCTCCTGTGTTTAAAATAGTCCCACGGGGAATCGAACCCCGACCCCCTGATAGAAAGTCAGATATACTATACCGTTATACGATAGGACCGTATTTTGGTGCGCAAGAAAGGAGTTGAACCTTTAAATCGCCTGCATATCAGACAGGTGCCTTAACCATTTAGCTACTTGCGCAAAAACTTATTAAATTGCTTCTATACAAATTGTTTATTATAACTTCCCATATCTTTTATAATATATTGCAATGTTCACAAAACATAATATTCTTTCAGGGATGGTAGGACTTGAACCCACAACTTACTGGACCAGAACCAATCGCTCTGCCATTGAGCTACACCCCTATAATTTTTAGAAGACCGGGAGCTCGAAAAGGGGCTTGGTCCAAACGGACAAGGAATGGTAAGTCCACTTACAATCGAGGTTGGGTCTTCTGTATCTTGGAGCAACTGGCGGGATTTGAACCCGCAACCTTCTGCTTGGCAAGCAGACTATCTGCCATTGATATACAGCTGCATATAATTTGGCGGTGACGAGGGGACTTGAACCCCTGACCTATGCCTTGACAAGGCAGTGCTACTACCAGCTGAGCTACGCCACCATAATTTAATTTCAATGATCGGGAGCGGTAGGGATCGAACCTACGACATCTAGGTCCAAAACCTAGCGTTCTTCCACTGAACTACGCCCCTATTAATTTCTGGTGAGAACGGACAGATTTGAACTGTCGACTTCTTGGATGTCGCCCAAGTGTTCTTCCACTGAACTACGTTCTCTATATTTTGGAGCACCTAGCGGGAATCGAACCCGCAACCATCTGCTTGGAAGGCAGAGACTCTAGCCATTGAGTTACAGATGCATTATATCGTAATCTTTATCTTCCGGATAGTGAGGACTTACGTCGCCACCTTTCTTCATTTTTTGTCTAAATATATAACGCTCCAAAGCACCGAGGTCTTCAGTAGAAACCTGAATTCTTTTGGCCACGGACTTTGAAATACACACTCCTTCTTTAACAAGTCTTTTAGTAACTTCATCTTTTATCTTCATCGTTACCTCTCAATGCACGCTCTGAGACTCGAACTCAGTCACACTACCTTATAAGAGTAGCTGGGCCACCACTGCCCCCAACGTGCTTATTTTTCTCCGAACATTATCGTCTCGTCCGGAAAGATTATTGAAACTCTTTCTTGCTTAAATTCCTATTTTAACATTAGTGCTATATATTTAGCTCTCTACTTAATCTATTGTTTGCTGCTAGGAAATCTCGGATAATTAATTAATCCGATTATAATTCCTGGCTCGTCTCCATCTTTATAGATGAAACTTGTTTCTGTAAACGTTACTGCAAAGCTGCTCTTATCACAATACTATTTTATTATCTTGTAAGCTTCTGCAGTTTTATACAACCTTTTTCCATACCCAGCTCTAAGACCACAATATATATTTGCAGTATATGTCTATACAGTATGAATTACTTCCAATTAAGGTACCCCTTTACGTTAAGATAAAGCGCCGTACCACATACTATTAATAAACCAAATGTTGTCATCGTATAGATAGAATATGCTATCCATAATATACCGGCAATTATGTTGAACAAAAACCCATATCTGTTCTTCTTTCCTAAGAGATACAGACCGGTTAATTCTAAGAATCCCGGAATCAACGTCAACAGTTCAATCATTGTTCTCCATTATCCGAGGAGGGAATCGAACCCACAAGGGACTATGCCCAGCAGAATTTGAGCCTACCGCGTTTGCCATTTCGCCACTCGGACCAAAAATTTTAAATGCCCATGGAGGGAGTCGAACCCACACACCGTTGAGATATATGATCCTAAATCATACGCGCCTGCCAATTACGCCACACGGGCTTATTTATACAACCTAAAAAACTTAAACGGCTTTGGCCATTCTTCTCTTGGCTTGAATACCAAACCTACTTCAGCACCGTCAAAAGCCATTTCAGTTATGATCACATAATCGTCGTACTTTTTAGCGTTCTCAAACTCTTTATCGTTAACCATGCAACTAACTTTTCTAAAAGAGTTTTTCAACCAGTTGTCATACTGTCGATCACCATTCCACTTTACGTGAGCTATTAACACTCCGTGACCCGCACTATTTACAGCATGGCCAACATCCATAAAATCTTTTAATAGCAAGTACATCTTCATAATTTATCTCTAAAATAGGGATACAGGGACTCGAACCCCGAACCTTCTGTATGTAACACAGATGCTCTGCGCAATTGAGCTATATCCCCTAAATTCTATATCCCACGCATCGTAACGCATGGGTGGCCAGTGGGAAATCCCACCGGGGATGAATATTATTTTGGAGCATCCGGACGGGATCGAACCGCCGATAGACTGGGTTGCAATCAGCCGCCTTTCCAACTTGGCTACGGATGCATAATCTTTTTGTATACTTAAAGTATACATTAAAGCAAACATTTAAATAGGGGTAGAGGGAATCGAACCCACACACCCGAAAGTACTTGATCTTAAATCAAGCGCGCCTGCCAATTACGCCATACCCCCGTTTATTTTTTTGTAACAATAACCTTACCTAATTCTTCATCATAGGTCAAGTTATAATTTGGCGGAGGTAGTAGGACTCGAACCCACAACGCATGTGGCGCTACTGCTTTTCAAGAGCAGCTCCTGATCCAGCCGGGTCACCTCCGTATATCAAAATGGTACCGATGGGAGTCGAACCCATGTCGCACGGCTCTTCAAGCCGCCGCTAAACCGTCTCAGCTACAGCACCTTATAATCAAAGAACACAAATGGAGCCGGCGGGAATCGAACCCGCGTCCGTCAAAATTTAAATATGAATGGATTTACGATAATCCCTCAGGCTTTTGCTTCCTCTTCCGAGGGCCCGAGCGACTGGAGGAGGAAGGAACGTTAAGGAGTTTTTACCTTGCTGATTAATTGTTCAATATCAGCAAAACCGAGGTTATTACAGCCTGTATAAAGCCCACCGGACAGCATTATACTACTGGCTACCTGTTTAATTAGGCAGCAAGAGCGAGTTGATTGTCGCCGTTTTTGTTTTGAGCAATTTTTGGTGCAGCCGTTACTCATCTGCATATCGCCTTTCATAATTCAATGTCGCCGTCGAAAACCTGTGCGGCCCCTTAATATTTATAAATCAGTAACCACTCTATTTTTCAACATACAATTCTTTTGTGTCGTAATGTATATCCATCTAACATATCAGAGATTCTATTGTTTCGTCAGTATCATCTGCTGCATCTCCGAAATATACGTGCTTATATTTATCGAAAATTCTCATAATCTTTGAGTTATCCTATACCCAATATTCTTTCTTGTACTATTCAAATGTATTAAACTCCTTAGGAAGCTACACCAGTAATTTTGATATGACATTAGCAACACCGCCTAGAAGAGTATCCTATATGTTTGGGAAGAGGTGTATCATCAGAAGCCTTTTATTCAGCTTCTAATTGCAGGCAATAACAAAACTCGATGACGAACTGTTAGATACAAATCCGTTTCTTTTTTTCATAATGTAACCTTTTTGCTTATTTACTTTCAATAAATATAATCAAAAAATAGAGAAATTGTTATCATTAAATAAAAAAAAGAAAAGGGTTGGCTCGGAGGGACAACTAGGGAATGGAGCCAACCCTTGGAGAGAAAAGATGTTACTGTACTAAGGCATAAGATTCGGACCAGATTTTTATCTCTTCCGATTCCTTTTTACGAGCATCCTTAGCTTTATCGGCATCTTCGATCTGTTTCAACATTCTCGTGATATCCATATCAACGATCTTGTTACCGACTACTTCGAGGTCGTATTTATCACGACCTTCAAACGATTCGTGTGCTGCACGGGTGAAGGCATTTGCAACCGCAAATTTGTCATCACCCTCTTCTTTGTGCCATGCTTCGATTATTTTATCCGTCTTGTCTGACACATGAAAATAGCGAGCAGTCTCCCGGATAAACTTTTGTACCTCAATTTTTGTTATCCGAGCTTCTCGGGCGGCTTTCACTTTATTGACCATGTCAATATATAATTTGTCAAGGTTCCAAATGATTCCACCGATTTTCTTCTCGAGCTTCTTGGGGTCACCGAAGTGGCGCATGAGATTGGCCTGTGATGCCATCGCTCTGACCATTCCGTTTGAACAAATAAGTCGGTAAAGCATGGGTTCAATACGAACGCTTCCTAATCCGAGTTCCGAGTTTGATATGCTTATACCGCGTTTCGCAATGTCAGGCTTCCCATCATCCAATTTTCCCAATTCGATATTATCGTTGTCCCAGATAAAGGAAACATTCATATGTCCCCTTCCGTCGTCTTTGGAAAAACTCGTTACACGGGCTTCTTTTGCTTTTTCACCGAGGACGTTCTTAACAAGCTGTACGAGCTTAAAGTCATCAAAAACGCCGTAGCTGTTTGAGAGGCAGCCTCTTATGAGGTTGTCATGTGATCTTACAAATATTTCCTTGTTGGGCTGTCCTTCGATTGCTTCAGGAAGGAACTGATTGAATAGGTTCATTCTATTCATTTCAGAGCAATCACCAAAAATTTGTCCCAGCCCGGGCTTAATAAAGCGACAAAGTTGTGCCCTTCCAAGAGGAGAGAATCCTATTTCTTCACCTCCCACTTCGAGAAAGTCACCATGCACCCCGACCCCATACGTGAGCATGTTCATCGGTACATAGTAATCGGAACACTTAATTTTAAAGTCTCCCAATCTTTTTAAAACATTGTCAAACGTAAGTCCTGTTCTTGCCATAAACACCTCCTTTATATTTGTTTGTTTTGCTCTATTATTAATATAACCAATTCAAAGACATTTGTCAATAGTTTTTATTATTATTATTCAATATTATTAAAAACGGGAAAAACGGGAAAGGGCGGCAATAATATTGTAGTTATATAAAAAAACTATTGACAAGCAGGAAGAAATTGGTTATATTATTGATAAGGGAATGGAAACAATAAAAAGCCAAAAAATATATTGACAATTAGAAGGGAATGTATTATATTTTATAAAATTTAAAAGAATTGCTTTTTTGCTTGTCACAATTAACAAAAAGGAGGAAAGATGATTAAGCCGATCGTAATGTCAAATGACAGAGGTTACGCGTTCCTGAAAAAAGTCGAGGGGTGCCCCGACCTATCAAAAACAAAGTCAATGGAGATCGCCAAGGTGAAGGACAAAACCGAAACGATTTTTACTTTCTTTGAAACGGAAGAAGAAGGTAAGGTAAAGGCCGGAAACATGGTTCGCAACGGTTATCTTCAGGTAAGCGAATTTTTAGGCAAGGGAAAGGTGCTTGCCGTCAGTTTCAAAAAGAGCGGCCAAATTGTTCTTGACAATGCCACCAATGAAGAAATTGAATCATGGAAGAAATTCCAGGACGAACAATCTGCCGTAAAGAAAACAGCAGGAGGTGCATCCAAAGCAACACGGGAAACCGAGTTGGAACGGATGGCAAAAGACGGCCTCGTTCACAAGGTAGGCGCAGGTGACGGAAAGACGGAAAGATGGGAATTTAAAAAGCCCTATACTGTTAAAGAAAATGACCAAATTACCTGCCTTCGCAAGAGCGGAACATTCAAGGTAAAAGAAGTCAGAAAAGACAAGAATGTTATTGTCGCCATCGATCCCACCAATGCCAATCACTTCTTCAATTTAAATGAAGTTGCCCCTGCCGAAAAAATTGCCCCTACCAAAAAAGAAGCAGCACCGGTCGAAAAAGAAGCAGTACCGGCCAAATAAATTATCAGTTGTTAAATGCGGATCCTCATGTGGGGATCCGCAATTTTTTTTCTTTTATTGAATGGGGACAACTCGTTCATCAATTTACAAACACGACAAATAATGACCAACAAGGACGACCAATCTTTATATATTATTGATAGACGGTTGTTATCTTTTACGGAGGTAAAATGTCTGTAAGATTTTTATTTAAGTTAAACATATCACTCCTTATCGTGGGGCTCATATTTATATTGGCGACGGCAGAATTTTTGGGACAGGCAACTCAGTCTTTATCGCATATTCACGGTATATTGAAAAAAACAAACAAGGCTGTTACATTTGCTGAAAAGCACGGACTTGATAAAACAATAGAACGTGTAATAATAGGTGATTCTTATCGGCCCGATGAAAAGAGTGACATAGTTATAAAAAACAACAAGAATAGGGTCGACAAAACCGTGAAGATAATAAATAAAATCATGGTCGATAAAAAGGTCGAGATGATGAAGAAAGGTTTGATAGGTAGAAGCAAATGACAACACTGTTCGTTATACCTACTAGCGCTGAAGATGACAGACCCGCAGCTAGTAGCACTATAGAAAACCTATACGGTTATAACAACCTTAAGGTTTTTTACAACAATAAAAAGCCACTTCTCGAAGTATTACTTTCTGTTAAAAAAGAGTGTGCCAGTCATGGCCGACCACCCAATGTCGTTTTTATGCATGATGATTTACACATAGTTGATATTGATTTTCGGGAAAAGATTATAGCAGGCTTTGAAATATTCGATTACTTCGGTGTCCGAGGATCGAACATGATGCTTGTCGATAACCCAAGGTGGCATCAGACTCCAGTATGCAACAGGAAAAGCAACCATGGATTGATGGAGCATCAGACCCCTAATGGTCAGAGATACATGACGGCCTTCGGGCCCTATCCAGCAGCTTGCCCTATATTTGATGGGGTATTTATGGCTTTTAAATGGGACGTATTTAAAGAGTTGAAAAATGTTCCTGAATTTGACGGCTTTCATTTATACGATATTGAATTATGTACCCAAGCTTGGGATAAAGGATATAAAGGTGGTGTAATGGGAATTCACTTATTTCATGAGTCAAGAGGTGAAGGAATACTTACCGATGATTGGAATAAGTATGCTAAAGTATACTCTGATAGGTGGAGAAAGAAACACATAGTAATAGGAGGTTAATATGTTTTGGTATGTTGTATTGCTTTGCGTCTTATGGGGTATTTTTATAACAAAAATAAAAAGAAATATAGAGCCACGCAGTTATGAGACAACTTCAGAAATATTTGCTTCGGTAATAATACACGCGGTTATCTGCCCATTGTCAATGGCACGAGAAATAATAAAAAACGATATATTAGGAAGGTAAGATATGTTTGAATGCGAAATCTGTGGAAGTTCTTATCCCACCGAATAGCTGGCAACAGAATGCTGCATGCCAGGTCCCGAATAGCCTCTCGACCTTACTTAGGGTCAAACCAAATAGCAATTTATTTATTTTGTATAGCAAATGTAGAAAGATATGGACAATAATTCTATATGTAAATTATAGTTTTAGAATGTGATAACTTCTACATAGTATGGATAGTTCTTATGGTAGACGTACAAAAGATACGGTGCTTTAAATTAGGAACAACTTAGAATTAAAATACAAGGATATATGCGAAATGTAATACTTCAAAGATTGTATTACAAAGGTCTTGTATAGATAGATGCTCTAAGTAAAGAAGGATAGCCTTTATATAGACGAACTATTTCTGGAGTTGCAAAAGTGGAATAGATGACATAGAAATAGAAAATGGTTTATGAACATTTTTTCAAAAGGGATGCTGAATGAAAAAAATCCAAGAGTTCTTTAATAAATCAAACATAATATTTGTTATCTTAATTGGAATGTTACTTTTATCAAGTGGAATATTTTTTTCAAGTAAAATGAATAGTTTAAAAGAAACGATAAATATAAAAGATGCTAAAAATGAAATGATTCTTCAAAGGTTAGATGCTGGTATAACTCACCAAAGCAAAATGCAAACATATATATTAAAGTCGAGGGACCTTATATTAAAAGAATGTAAAAGTGTTAAAATATCGATAACCCCTGGTGAAGCTTTTAAGATAGCAGAATCAAATTTATATTATGCAAATAAATATGGTCTTGATCCCGTATTCAAACTAGCTCAACAAAGAAGAGAGAGCGCATTCAATAGAAAAGCTGTCAGTAGTGCTGGGGCATTAGGATTAAATCAAATAATGCCATTTACTGGTAAGTGGTTATGCGAGATATTAGGTTGGGAATATAATGAATCGATGTTATATGATATTGATAAAAGCAATGAATTATCATCTCTATTGCTTCAAAGATTAATATCACATTATGATGGTAATCTAGAACTCGTACTTGCTGCTTACAACGGCGGTGGGAAACAAGCCAGTTATTACAGGCAAAAAAATAAGAGATTAGCACAGGAAACAAAAGAATATATACCGATTGTCTTAGATATATATAAAAGGTATAAAGTAGCCGTTGGGGCCTATATTAATGGTTAATAGAAAAATGGTATAAAGCCGTCCAGCGGGCGCGATAGGGCCCTAATTTGGGAGGAATATCGTTATATTCAATTGAATAATACGGGAGAGAAAAATGGTAAACAGAAGAATAGTTTCAAATGTTTTATATTTTTATGCTTTTGTATATAAATGGAAAAATGCAAAGTCACGAAAAGATGCTGAGAAAAGATATTTTAATTTTGTTGACTTTGTTGACAAGGAGAAAAAAAATGGTAAAAGTAAGAATAGTATGGGATGTTGATTGTGTCATAGCAGATATGATGCCATAGATATGTACAAGAGTGAAAAGAGATTTTAACCTTGCCCTTGCTCCAAGCGAAATAACAAAGTGGAGCTTATAGGAACTTACGGGTATTAGTAACATCCGAAATATTTTCGATTCTTAGTTTTTTCAAACTCAAAAACCAATACCTGATGCACAGAGACTTCTTCCTATTATATGGGAAAGAACATATTCTGTACTTGCTACATACGGACTGTATCAGACATACAATTCCAAAGCTTAGTGGATCACAAAAAACTTTCCATTTATAAATATAGACAAGCAATTAATATTCATCAAAAAGAAGTACCTTTTAGATGGTGATATATTTGTAGATGATTGTCTTATGAATTGTATTAAGTGGCTTTAGAGACACCCTAAAGGTATAGCTTTTATGCCGCCATATCCACACAACGAAATACCTTCTGATGTAAATATTCATAGACTTGTCAGAGCAAAAAGTTGGTAGGATATGAATATTAGAATAACACATTTACTTGACTTTGTTGATAACTGTCAAAATTATATGACTATAAATACGCGATAGGAAAATGATGAAAAACAGAGCTAAAATATTTGTAAGTTATGCAATTAATAATCTTATAAATAGTAAAGTTTCTATAAACTTATAGTTTAAAAAAAGAATAGAATATACCGAGACGGTAAAAAGCAGTGGATATTTTTAGGATGAACCATTAAGATTTGCTGTAGCAATGAACAAGCCCGAATGTCAATGGCTCCCTATATTTATACATTAGTATTGTCATTTTTAGCAGTGGAGATAGGGGAGTAACAACCCGTTCTTTTAGGGGCAAGATTAGTGGTAGATATTTGATAAGTGGTTAGATAACAAAATTTAGGTAAACAAAAAAGATGTTAAAAAAATGGTAATCATAATAAGAAATTGCGAACTTGACTGTTAGAAGAGGGTAATATAGAAGATAAAACAATTTGACCTTGATATAAATATTTAGCAATATATAAAAACAGCGAATAGTTATTTGATGTTTTATAATGCTATACAATAGACAAGAAAGTGGTATATAAAACCTCCGTATTAGACACCACAAATAATTGAGACCATGCCAGAAATATTTTTAAAGAATTATGATTAGAAAAAAGCAAATTCAAAATATTTAAAACTCGTAAAGAAATATTGTTACTGAGGAGTATACATGATATGGGAAGAATTAAAAGTTGTTTTAAACAATTAGTAGTTAAGACCAAAAGTTACAAAACTACTAAACATTGCAAAAGCGTGGGGAAACTTTGGAATAGGCTCTGGCGGAGAAATGACTTAGTACATATTGACAAAGATTCTTCAACTTGGCCTGCCGAAGGAATAGTATAGTTTCACATTTTGGGTTCACTGTGGTAAGTGGTGGTCAAGATATGCTTAGTATTATTAGGATATAACTACTTAGGCTGATATATTAAAAATATAGATGTCATCTCCGATGTCTTTTGATACACCAGCACAGGCTATACTTTAGAGTAAGAATGTAGAAAAAGTATATGGAGTTAGCATAAAGACTTCTCATAATCTTTAGAAAAAGATAGACGGCATACAAACCAAATTTAAGGCTTATTCTTCGGGGCCGTCTTATTGTGCTAATACATTCGGTAAATACCTAACTTAGGTAAAAGATTGGAAATAGACTCTTAGGCTTATGAGGTAGTAGATAATGAAAAGAATAAGTACTGATCCTATAAAAGTTCAGTTTGATTATGATAGTGTTAAAGTATTTAAAATACCAATTAAGAACATTTATAAGACAATCAATTACTTATAGTTTGTACCAAATCCTAAATATGATTTAAAGTAGGGAAGGTTCTCATTGTGCGACCCAAGCTTTAAAAAGAAAGATAAAAGAGGAAAAGATCCTTCAATATTAAGTGCTCTAGGTGATAGATTGATGATAGGTTAGTCGTTACCAAAATAGTTTATTATGAAAGATATGTTTGAAATGAAATTAAAAGGTGAATCGTTTCACGAATAGATGATGATATAGTTTTAGAAGTTTTTACAATGAATCTACAAAGTCTGCAACCTAATGCCTCCTGTCTAACAGGCCTTTTTTCTTTATATACTATGCTCCATCTTTTGTGAGAATTAAGCCCCTTGCTTTTATATTAAACGGCGAGGCAGGTACCTACTACCAATTTCTGTGTTTTGGTACGGTAACCTGATTGTATGGAAGATAACTTCGATCGTTTAATGCTTTATTAACCTCTTTATGTGTAGTGCCAGGCCTAAGCAATATGTATAGTGTTACGAACTAAACTTTTTTTAATGGTCTTTCTTCTGTTGGCATTTTTATTCCTCGTAGCTATGCTAACCTAGTAAACTAAAATAATTCTATTCTTTCCATGATCACTTTCTCACATACGGCTAAACCTAAGATTTTCTTTGTAATAAATTCTATCTCTTTATTCTTTCAGCTCCGCCTTGAGTAAGTATATACTTGCCGTTTGGCAATCTCTACCATATATTGCCAACTAATTCCCCCGGACCCTATTTTCCCATACCAAAATAACTAGGGTATGATTTAGTTGGTTTCTAAGATGATTGCGGCTATACTTTTTCTCCATATTTATATTTTAATACATACTACTTTAATGCAGTTCTAATCTATCCAGAGCCAGCTCCTGGCTTAAATAACAGATAAAGCAATATGAATTGTATATTATTAAGCCTCTTCTGTGGGTTGTTGTCGATATAACGCTAATTAAGACCTCGTAGCTAAGCAAGTCTATTATACTATACACTCTACTATAAACCTAACAATCTATTGATGTCTTGCATTCTATTGTCAATAACTCGTTGTACGGTCTTTCCACCCTTGCCCTTCTAATTATACACATACTATTGTTCATCTTTATGACGTACAAACCATCCGCCTCTTCCACCGCCTGGTCTAAATATGATCTTATCGTATATTGGTTTTAATATCTAATTTAAATCTTGGTCAAGTATTCCCCATCCGTTATTTTTATTTACCCAAAAATTGACGTCGCCACCGCCAATTACTTTTGGCTATATCTTTTTGTATGATTGAGATTTTTTTCCCTAATATGTTAAAAAGCTTTCAGTTTTTGAAGCTTTAGTAATAGCATAAACTTTTTTACCAACATTTATAAATGTACTAGCTGATTTAGATTTGTCTCCATAGGGAGTTATCGGAGTCATTACTTTTGTATCACTTCTCCGATATTGCCCTCTCATATATTCTTCTATAACAAACATCTTCTAAGAACCACCTAAATTAGCAACAACTATTTTATTTTCAGACTAATAAGTTAACTAAAAGTTATCTCCACCTACCTTAAATATATAATATTTGTTCTTAAAACTTGTTGCCCAAAAACGTTGATTCTAATATTTTACATGACCATTAGGACTCTACGTTGCAACTATTGAAAAAAGATTAGTTCTTTTATTTTGTATAAACCGAGGAGAGAGCGGTTGAAAAATATTAATTATTTTACTTAAGAAATCCGGTTGTGCAATGCTTCTATCATTATAATTGTAATACTGTTTAACATTTTTCGGGCTTACTACAACTCGGATCATAGAATTTTGATCACCTAGAGCTTTAGTTTTATTCCTTACATAATAAAAAGCCATATCTCTCTACTAATGATAAGAACTCCAATGTGTTGGAGTAGAACTTTGGGCAGTACACCATTTTGCACCTTGTGCATATGTACAAGACTATCCATGAGTTTTTGGCATATATACAGCAAGTTGCTAATCCTAATATATAGCTTTAGGATCTTTCTTTGCAACTTTCTTTTGCTGAGATTTTGTTTGTTGAGATGCCATGACTCGATTCTTGACACTAACCCAATTTGGATATTGAAATATATCTTTAATTTGTAAGTTTCCCTTAAGCCTCTAAAAGTCTTGTATAGTCTGTTTAATATCTTGTTCAGATAACTAAGAAACCTAAAAGTTTGCCCTTATCTTTTGTATAGTTGCCGGATCGGCCTTAAGCTATGTGAGTATCATTACATCTTTTCCAATTTCTAAAACCCAAAGCCATCTACTTCTCTATTGTAGTTATCAACTTCATTAAGTATCATCTATATGTCTTGAATTTTTCTATTGCCCCAGAATAATAACATTAAGTTGATATAGAACTTGCCTTTGTTGGCTGGGGATGTTAACACCATTAACTACTAATATCGTTTTGCTATCTTGTCTAAATTCTATCTTGTAAAGTTCACAGCTCTTCTTATGTTCTAATACTACTAATCATTAAGTTTTTTCTATCCTGGAACAATACTTGATTCCTAGTTATGCATCTAAGCAACTTTTGAACTTAAGACGTGTACCTACTAAGCATAAGCTTTAGTTGCATCTTTAAGCTTTGTCATTCGTTCAGATGGAGAATCCAACTAACCTTGATCATTTATCTTATCATAAAATTGATTAAGTATATTCTATCGTGTCGTTGGCTACTTCTACATACTCATCTACATAGCAGCTTTTCTAAGTATATACTTAGCTTTCTACCAGTTGAGTGCAAAATTCTGAGACATGAATATGCCTTGTATATAGTCTATAAACTTTTTGTTAAAATAATTAAGCTTATCAAATATAGGTTTTACATTCTAATTTTTTGTTATCCAATTTTTGCTGAGTAGAGCATTTACACCAATCGGCATGTGCTTTACAGCTCCTATCTATACTTTTGCTAATCTGACTATCTATGTTATGTTTTGTCTGTTTTTTACATATACCTAATCTAACTTGCTCCAGAGTTTAATAGCTTTCTATTTGTTATATCCCTATAAGATCTTCATATAAGAATACTATTTGCCAGCTTTTATACGAAGACCCTAAAGAAGTTTAATGCCCTTAGCACTTCCTGACTATATAAGTCTTTTAGACTAAATCATTATTGTATCGACTTTATTGTTGAAACGACAATAAAAGTTTAATTTATTTTTTATCTTCTAAAGTATCAGTTGTTGAAAGTTACCAACTCCCTATGTCATTCTTCGAAATCGACCATATAAAAAGTTGTTCCTACTAAACTATATTCTATCGATTAATTTAACGACACCATTGTCGGTCAATAATACAAAGCCCTACGGCCTTGCAACCTATAAACCGTCGCCTTTAACTACAAATGTTTTTCCAACTTTAGATCTTATTCTGTTAAACATCTTAAGAAGTATCTATTTTATTTGTAGAGCATCATAATAAGCAGTCATTAAAAACTGAGTGTTCTGTTGTTGCTAGTCCCAAGTTTTTAGCATTAACTTCATTCGAGCTTTCTTTTTCTATTGACTCTAACTTGTTTTTAACAGACTTGACTGTTGCTAAAATCTATCCTATATAAACTTTTTAAAGCCCGCCGTAAGCCTCTAGAAGTCAAATTTACGGCCCGTTCTAACTGCGCCGTATATTCCACCGTTCTAACCCTTAAGCTGCTTATTCAAGTACATTTTCATCATTGGCATTGTCTTACCGCTAACCCACCAAGAGTTGAATTGATCGCTTATGTTGCTTATTCGCATTCTCGCTCTACTGATTAGCTTTTGTATTTGCTGGGCTCCGTTTTTATCTATAGAGATATCAGCAGCGGGATGAAATGGATCTCGTAGGAATACCTAAGTGTTAACTTTTGCTGCATTTATAAGCCGCGTGAAATCACTTTTAAATTTTCTAAGAACTATTTTATTTCCTTTTGGAAATACATTATATTGAGTATGTATAACCGCTCCAACCTTAGCATCTTTTATATCGTTATACAACTATGACTAATCATCTACGGGTACAGCATATGTTATAACATTAGGTGTAAATGTAAGACATAATTCATCATCAACCATATTCTACTATAATGTATCTTCAGTAAATAAAAGATCACCATGATAAACTTTATTACTAGTGTATGTTACTAAATCTTTAAGATACTAAAAAGCTTTTGTGAGTTTGTTTGCCAACTATGGTTTATCGCTATGATTTTGTTGTATCTATTCTACAGAGTGATTTAACTTTGGGCTATTACTTACTATTGATTTAGTAGAGATGAAGAATTGTCCATTCCTGGGATCGATTCCAAAAAACAATCGTGGGCGACCATCTATCTTCTATGATATCTTTCCGGTTTTCTTTTCTCGTGAAGATATAGTCATATTAACTCGGCTTATAAAATCCTACAATCCTTTTTTGCCGTTGTTTATTATAGAGTCTTCTATATGCTACAAGTGTTCTATAACCTATGTATTCTATTTAAGCATCTACTTTAACTAAACTGACTATTTCATTAATTGCCGCTATTCAAATAATTCTCTAAGCTATTTCCACATTCCATGTATCTACTATGGAGCTACTTTTCTAAACACATTCTATAAACCATGTTTTAAAGCTTCTCTCATCATTGTCGAAGACATCTAAGTTATCTTTATATCAGTTGCACGTAATGTATTTATATCGATAAGCATATCCTATCTCTGCTATGGATATTGCATAACTGTAATGTTTGGAAAATATTTGGCGATGTCGTTAAACTTCTAAAATCTATCAGAACCTATATAAAACTATTCTATATTATATTGTGAATCTTGAAAATCTTTTAAGAAAGTAAACACATTGTCGGTATGAACTACCTACGCATCTGGCATGATCCGCTTCCACATCTTCTATCTGACCTACGGTATGAAAGGATTAAACTATTTGTCTAATGATGTTTTCTTACCATTTACAATTAAGATTATTATCTTATTGTTTGGACTGTTTTTCCTAATAAGCTCAGCAATAGCTTTATGAGCCTTGGTGACTCCTTGGAATCTACCCCGAAATACGGAAGCGTTTTTTACCATTTTTAGCGTACATCGTAGCCAGGATCTAAACCTGGTTCATTGTGTGTGGTTAAGTCAATCTATTCTCTTGGGCTCTAGAACATATATCCCTACATGAGATCATAATATTCTTGAAAATCTGCGCCCTAATATATCATCTAACCTTTCGGTTGATTGCTCTATGGAACCATCCAATTTCTTGCTACGTCAATACGTTTGTTACCACCTGACCTCTACTATGTTGGTCTGCTTCGATTTCTTAACTAAGAAGGTGTCTATGCATTTAGTTGATTTCGACTTGGAAGTACTTTTGAAGCTGCCTAATACATCTAATCTTCCTACTAGTCCATAAATTGTTGTTGCTAATCATCATACTACATATACTGACGTCTATCATTAACATTGTTGAACGGCTATGGAGTCTCGTCATCCAAGTTAAACATATTGTCTCGATTGCCAAATGTTATAGTCAAATCCTATTGCATCATACCTTTGGATTTTGTTATCGGATCACCTTCAGAGTCACTTACAGGTTTTGTGAACTCGCTTCCTCCACCGCTTCGAAAATCAGAACCTCGTCCCTATTTCACGGACTTTTTATTTTTTTCTTCTTTTTGTTTTTGATATAAAGAATCATCAATAGGTTCACCATAGTCTCCATCATCCCCCTAATTAAGACTATTCTTTTTTGCAGGTTGTGGTCGGTTATATCCAGCAACTCGACCGACTGAGTTCTACGTTTTTAAGAACTACTGCACCATTTCGTTAATTCGCTATTTCATATTGCTCTCACCCATATTTCTAAGTTTTCGTTTTTTTCGTAGATCTCTGTAAAACTAACTATTTCTTTTCTAAAGCTATTGTCTCTACTTATCACGTGCTTTAGGAAACATTCTACTTTGTTGCTATCCTCGCAGTTTCTATTGACTTGTACGGCCTTTTTGGTACTAAGATACTGACCCGGTTGGATGAGTTTTTAACCACTGAGAGAATTTAGGATCAAACCAACTTAACATATCTCTTTGATTGATTTCCTAGTTTATGACCATCTACAATAGTGCTCTCTTTATACACTATTTTATCAATTTTCTGTTCTTATCCATTTTTCTTATGTTCCTTTAGTATCTTTTTGACACGAGAACCGCTAACCTAACCCTACCAAATTCTATGCAGTGGAATCTCACGTCTTTTTGCTAACTCATTTTTAAATATATCGTTAGCTCTATTCTTTCTCTGCATCAAATTCTTTTGATTGTATGTTAATCCCTTACCATGCCAATATTTACCGTCTATCTACACTAGTATATGATATCGTGGTAAGTAAAAGTCGTAAAACTTACCATATAAATAATACTATCTCTAGTACTTTATTTGATATTTTTTACAGATCCCTATAAATTTTTTTTCTGGAGCAGTCGGTCTTCTATGCTTAAGCCTGCTCTTTAATAAATTAATAGCTTTTTGGTAGTAATTATTACTTTTTCCCAAGATTCTAGTCTTCCCAGTTCTTCCACGTTTTTCGTTTCGGACCTTTAAATGGCAATATAGACTTAGCGAGACCTCCCTATTTGTCTAAAACATCTCCAATGTTATTGCCAAGGTTGGGCATTACTAATTTATCTTTTTTTTTAGACTACTAAAGATGCTTAAGCCTATGATGACTAACTGATTTTTTTTGCTAAGAAGCATTTGGGTCGTCCAGAACGGACCTGTGATAAATCGCCTATTTGATTAATTTTTGTGACTACTATAGAGACTATCTCATCAACTTCTTGATGAGCTATTTACTAAGCTTTATAGACATATATGTTATTCCTTATTGTTTTGCTATTTTTTGTCCTATTTCTCAATTTCATCAAGGAGTTGCTATATATCATTAGCTTTCTAATGAGGGTCGATTATCTTCCTATTATCTATATCATAAATTCTTATAAGGTTTTGAACTTGTTTTCGCATATTATTTAATACCTATGTAGCTTTATCTCCGATAAGTAACATCGCCTACGG
>Ga0307377_10001730_pt1 | contig 26820 bp, 28 predicted proteins | sample TR3MG_FD_202535 | JGI IMG/M metagenome (GOLD analysis project Ga0307377, IMG submission 202535) | Soil microbial communities from Risofladan, Vaasa, Finland - TR-3 | ecosystem: Environmental > Terrestrial > Soil > Coastal area > Acid sulfate soil | place: Finland: Risofladan, Vaasa | collected... | reverse complement strand
TTATCTGGATAAACAATTAAAAGAAACGGAAAAGGAAATTTTGGAGCGGGAAGTGGACCTAGGAGTTCAGGAAGAGCTTTTGGCTGCCCGCTTGCGGGAAATGTATAAACGCGGTCGGGAGCTTACTCTCTTGGCCTTGCTTTTTTCTTCCAAGTCGGTTTCTGATTTTAGTCATAGTTTAGCTTTGCGCCGGACTGCCGCCCAGCAAGACTGGCAAATTATTACCTCAACCTCAGAGAAAATCTTGGGTCTAAAAACTGACAAAGACACTTTAGAAAAAAACCAAACTTCCTTGGCCTCTTTAAAAACCCAAGTTGGCAAACAAGCGGATTTTCTGGAAGGCGAAGTTGAGAAAACTGAAGCCTTTTTTACTCAAATTAAGAAACGACAGGCAGAACTTTTGGCTTTAAAAGAAGGTGGTTTTTCCACTTCTGTTGGTGATGTTCCGCCGGCTGATGATCCTGCTTCCCGACCAGACTATAATCCCGGCTTTTCGCCGGCCTATGCTGCTTTTTCTTTTGGCGCCCCTCATCGCAAAGGCATGAGCCAGTATGGTGCTTATGGTCGGGCGAAAGAGGGCCAGTCGGCAGAAGAGATTTTAAAAGCTTATTATGGCGGTGGGATTGAGATTAAAAGAGACTATTCGACAGGGATTAATATTACGGTTAGTGGTTATGGAACTGTTGATATTGAGACTTATGTTAAGCGAATTTATGAAATGCCTTCTTCTTGGGGAGACAATAATGGCTTTGAAGCCTTAAAAGCCCAGGCAGTCGCGGCCCGCTCTTATGCCCTGGCCTATACTAACAATGGTGCCGGTTCAATATGCGCGACTGAGTCCTGCCAGGTTTATAAACCAGCTAATAAAGGCGGCAAATGGGAGGAAGCGGTTAATGCTACCCGGGGCTGGGTTTTGATGGCCGGGGGCAAGCCTTTTTCTGCTTGGTATGCTTCGACTGCCGGCGGCTATATTTTTTCTTATTCTCACAATGGCCATTCAACTCCCGGGCTTTGGGATACCAAAAATGGTCGCTCTGGTTGGACTAATGAAGCTTATGAAAAAATTGCTGGTTCTCCTTGGTTTTATAAAGCCTGGTATAAAACTCGCTCAGGCGCTTCTTATGGCCGCGCCCACCCTTGGCTAACTCAAGAAGAGTTTAGTGATATTATTAATGCCTTGCTTATTTATGGCGGCAGTCCGGGTGAGGCGACTCATCTTTCACCGATTGACTGGGATGTGCCTGATACTTGGAGCATGGATAAGGTTCGGGAAGAAGCGGCCAAATACGGCGGTCCGATTACCAGTGTTTCTTCGGTAGAGGTTTTGTATTCCAACGACGGCTATACTGCCAAGGTTTATCTGGAGACCAATAAAGGAAGAAAGGAATTTAGTGGTGAGGAATTTAAGCATATTTTTAATTTGCGAGCACCAGGAGCAATTGGCATTAAATCCAGTCTTTTTAATATTATGAAAAAGTAGGGTATAATGCTTATTAGTTATGCCTGAGCTTTACTCTGCCAAAACCGCTAGAAAACCAGCCAGCAAAACAGTTTCTAGCTCGCAGGCCAAAACTAGCAATAAAAGAGATTTTTTGCCTCACCGTCAAGGCAATTCTTTCTCCTCACTTTTGGTTTTACCGAGCCAAAAAGTTCGCTTTGAAACTCAAGAGCCGGAAGAAGAAATTTTAATGATTTTACGAGCTCATTGGGTGACTAATTTGTCTTGGGTTTTAACCGCCCTGCTTTTGTTTTGGGCGCCTTTGCTCTTGCGCTTTTTCCCCCTTTTGGTTTCTTTCCCAACCCGTTTTCAGTTAATGTTTGTAGTGGTTTGGTATTTAGTCCTTTTAATGTATGTTTTTGAGCGCTTTTTATCCTGGTTTTTTAATCTCTCAATTATTACTGATGAGCGGATTGTCGATGTTGATTTCTTAAACCTGACCACCAAAAAAGTTTCTGATGCTGATATTGACAAAATCCAGGATGTCAGTTTTACTCATAACGGCGCCGTGGGCACAGTTTTTAATTTTGGTGATGTTTCGGTCCAAACTGCGGCTGAAGTGCCAGAATTTGTTTTTGAAAAAGTGCCTAGCCCCTCAAGCGTTGCCAATATTTTGCAGCGCTTAAGAACAGAGGAAAAAGTCGAGGCTCTTGAAGGAAGGGTCAGATAAAATGGAGCAATTTTTAGCCACTTTTTTAAACATTAATATTTGGCAAGTTGCCAAGGTTTTTGTTCTTTTGGGTTTAGGAGTCTATTTGGTCTTTGCTTTTATTGTCGTTCGCCAGGTAAGACTGATGACCGAGGTTGTTTCAGGGATTTTAACTAGCTCTTTGCGTTTACTGGCCCAGCTTTTCTTTTTATTTGCTCTGGCCGTATTTATTTTTACCTGGCTATTTTTGTAAAGTTTTATCATGAACTCTGCCTTTGTCTTTGAAGTTGCCAAGGTAGTTGGCACTCCCAGTGACGGGCTTTGGTCCCAGGTCCATACTTTTTTTCCGGAAAAAGGTGAAAAAAAAGAAAAAAGAGGCGATTTACTGGCAGTTTTGGTCTTAAGCGGTGTTCCCGAAGGAGTCGAAGCCATCGCTGCTGGCCGGGAAGTTTTGGCCCGTTTGCATGAAGAATATTATGGCAATTTGCAAGAAAATCCCTTTGAGCGCTTGAAGGCTGCTGTTGCCAAAGTAGGGGAAGAAAACGGGAACCTAGAGATTGTCGCCGCCGTTTTGTTTGGTCCAGCTTTATATTTGGCAATTTTGGGTGAAGGCCAAGTAGTTTTAAAAAGAGGGGAAAAACTAGGAAGACTTTTAAGAGGAAAAGAGGGGCTTGAGGTTGAAGCCGCCAGCGGCTATTTGCAAGAGAATGATTTGCTGGTTTTGGGCTCAAACCATTTTTTCAAAGTTGTGGGTGAGGGGGTTTTAAAAGCTGGTCTTCAGGCCGGCTCGCCCAATGAGGCAGTAGAAACTTTAGCGCCAGTTGTTTTAGGTCGCAAAGAGATGGCCGCCGCTGCCGCGATTTTGGCTTTGGCTAAAAAAGCGACCCCTTGGGAAATTGGACCAGTCGCCGCAGCTGAGGACAGTTTTAGCCTGCCACCAATCCCAGAAAAAAAGAGTTTCTCTTTCAAAGCCTGCTTAAGAAAACTAAAGCGGTTGAGGTTAAGAAGAAAAAGGCTTGTCAGCGATGAGAAGAAAGAGTCTTTTAAGAGCAGAACCGGTTGGCTCAAAAAGCCTATTTTTGTCCGCCCAAGAAGTGCCCAGAAAAAAAAGCGCTTTTACTTCTTTTTAGTCCTAAGTTTACTAGTCCTTTTAGGAGCAAGCTTGGTTTTAGGGGTTCGAGAAAAAGCCGCTGAAAGGAAAAGGACCCAGGCCCGCGAGTTGGTAAGAGAAGCAGAAGAAAAGCTTAATCAAGCTAAAACCCTGGTCGCTGAGCAACCCCATGAAGGAAGAGTTTTAGGCGAGCAAGCTCAAAACTTAACTCAAGAAGCGCTTTTGCTAAGCACCAGTGAGGAAGCCAGTTTTGTTAAAGAGCAAACAGAAAAATTCTTGGCTTCTTTGGGTGAAGAAGTAGCCATTAAGGAACCCAGAGTTTTTATGGATTTGGGAATAATCGCTGACCAAGCTTCGGGAGAGGCTTTTGCTTTGCTAGGCGAGGACTTGGTAATTTTAGACCAAGAAAAGAAAAAACTTTACTTTTTAAACCATACCAATAAGTCTTATGAGATTTTGGACTATCCCGGGGAAGAAGGAAAAGGGATAACTGCTTCAGGGGGAAAAGTCTTGGTTTGGGATAGTCAGGGAGTTTACGAAGTTCAGAAAGCTCAAAAAAGGACAGTTCTCCAAGTTGAAGATAAAGACCAATGGGGTGAGATTGTTGGCATTTCTTCATATATGGGACATCTTTATCTTCTGGACCGAAAAGAAGATAAAATTTGGCGCTATTTACTTGCTGGGGACGGCTATGGAGCTGCTAAAAACTGGTTTGTTGGTAAGAGCCCTGACCTTTCCCAAAGCCTTTCTTTGGCGATTGACGGGGCAATTTGGATTTTGGAGAACCAAAGGATTTTAAAATTTAATTTGGGCAGACAAGAAGATTTTGTTTTAAACAAAATGCCTGAGAATTTTGAAAAACCAGCCAAGATTTTTACTAATGAAGAAAGCAAAAATCTCTATGTTTTAGACAAAGGCAGAGGCAAGATTTATCTGATTGATAAAGAAGGTAACTTTAAGGCGGCTTACAGCTGGGAAGGCTTAAAACTGGCTGATGACTTGCTTGCCATTGAAGCTTCAAAGCAACTTTTTGTTCTCTCCCAAACCAAGATATACCAGATTGATTTGAAGTAAGGGCGGAGAGGGTGGGATTCGAACCCACGGTCAAGCTAAGCTTGACAGAGGTTTTCAAGACAGAATACCGTCATCGTCTGCTCCTTCGAAGAACTCTTTAAACCTGTTTATGTGTTTAATATTGCTCGAGCCTATTTCATTAAAATATTTCTTAATTTTTTCGCTTTTTTCTATTTGAACGCTTCTATTATTTCTAATTTTCGGAGAAAAGCCAAGCTTCTCGAGAGTCTCGTACACGGAAAATCTTAAGCTAGGGGAAGCAGTTACTAAAGATAATCTAGGATAACAATATTTTTTTTCTTTTACACTATGACACTCCAAGAAAATGCATCCGTCTGTATCCATAAGCCCTCTTACACAGGGAATTAAATATTCTTTTTTTTCTTTAACCCAGTCAGGAATATCTAGATTTTGCTTTATTTTATTGCCGACTAAAAGGCCAATTGATTTACAGAAAATAACTAAGTTTGTTCTAGAAATTTTGAGGGTGGCGCTCGATTCATTCTTTCTTTTACTTATTCTAGGTTCGATTTTAAACAGTTTTTTCATTAATCCTTTGACGTAAAGGACATATTCTCTATCTCTTACGTCATCTAGGGTTACTGTTATTTGTCTCTTGGTAATTCCTCCGTCTCCCAACATTATTCCCACGAATTCTGCTAGTTCTGTACTTTTTTTTGGTGAAGCCACCTTTCTAGCAACAAACCATTTATTAGGATTATGTTTTCCACTTTTTTCCCACCATTCTTGCCATTTTTCCTTGCGAACTTTCGGATTACCGATTCTCCCGTATTTTCTGTAAGTAGCTTTTCCTCCAATTTTTGATGCTTTTTGAACTGACCAGAAGGGCTCCCTTATCTCTACATTGTTCGGGAAGACAAGGTTTGCAATATCGCACAATTTTTTTAAGGAGCCCAGTGAAATAGAGTATTTTTCTCTTCTCCAGTCGAAGAGTGTTCTCTTATTGACTCCAATCTTTTCGGCTATTAATCGCCATGGTAGCTTAGAGACAGAGGCTACCCTTTTTAAAAACTCTTGCTGTTTAGATTGAGGAAAGATGACTCTTTTGTCTGTATTTCCTTTAAACGGTTTTGCCATATCTCTATTATGGAGAGAAAATGTAACAAAGTAAACAATAAATCGAGAAATAAGCAAGATGTTCTCGAGGTATTCTAGCAAAGTTAAGCCAAGATAATTTGTAAGCTTGCTGCGAAGGTTGAAAATTGTTAAACCAAAACCTAAGTTAGCCTTATGATTGCGATTAAAACAAATCCATATTTAACCTAATAATTAAATTAAAAAGAGTCGAATACTTTATTTGTTTAGGTGTTTCTAGTGACAGAAGTCCCAGAAAAGAGAATGACGCAGACAATAAAACGAGTAATGACCTTGCAGAGTCTACGATAAAATCAGTTCTCGAAAGAATTAGAAGTGTTTGTCCAAAAAATAAATACTCAAACGAGAGAATGTTCTTTTGTGCAAATAGTTTAGCTACTGACAGAACTTCATTGGCATATTTCTCTTTTTCAAAAAAAGTAATCGCAATTACTCCAGAGAATATGACTAAGTTAGAAATTAGGCAAAAAGAATCAATAAGAATGCTTATAAAACTTTGAGAGAATAATCAAATATAGAACTTCGTATATAAATAATGTTGTACCTATAACGATAAAGATGGTTGTTATGTTGGAAAATTTTAGTTTTCTCGGCACAAGGACATAAAGGATATAAAAGCTCTAACGAAAATAGTCAGCGGAGGAAGAGGGATTCGAACCCACATGTCTTTGCAGACTCCAGTTTTCAAGACTGGTGAGCCACCATTGCTCAATTCCTCCTAACATTGGCATAGCTTCACTGGAAATGTTAGGCGGAGGAGGTGGGATTTGAACCCACGTGAGCCTTGCGGCTCGCAGGTTTAGCAAACCTGTGCAATGGACCAGACTATGCGACTCCTCCAGGCATAGTTATTATACCCCAAATAGCCTGCAATTTTCTAGCGAGCAATCGTTAACCCCCAGAGTTTTTTGACCCCTTTTTGTTTAAGAAGCTTAGCAGCGGTTTTAAGGGTAGCACCAGTAGTCCAAACATCATCAACCAGTAATATATTGGCCTCTATATTTTCTTCTTTTGAAGAGACGGAAAAAACATTTTTGACATTTTCTTTTCTTTGTTTTAACGAAAGAGTTGTTTGGGAAGGGGTGGCCCTTTTTCGCTTTAAAATTTTCTCGGAAAAGGGAAGGTTAAATTGCCGGGCAATTGCTTGGCCAAAAAGAGCAGATTGGTTAAATCCCCGCTGGTTTTCTTTATACCAGTAAAGGGGGATGGGGATAACCAAGGGATGATATTTTTTAATAAATTTTTTCAAATAAGCTTGCTTTTCTATCTCCTGAAAAATAAGAGAAACAAACTCTGGGACCAGGTCTGTTAACAAGCGGTATTTAAGCTGGTGAATTGCTTTTCTGGTTATACCTTCAAAAGCAAAAAGAGAGCTTAAACCGTCTGGCTGGTATTGGGAGCGACAAGAAGGATGGGTTAAACCATAAGTTGAAAGTTGCTCGCAAACAGGGCAGATTTGAGTTGTCGGTCTGAGATTGACTGAGCAAGAGGGGCAAAAATACTGGCCGTTTTGGCCACAGCCAAGGCAGTATTTGGGAAAAAGAAAATCGAGAAAATTAGCCATATTAAATTAGTCTCTTGTTACGAAAGGCAAAACCGGAAGAAGTCTTCAAATATTTCTCAAAGTTAATTGCTTTTTCCTTAGAAACAAAGGCAGAATAATAAACCAACCTTAAAGGTCGTAAGTTTTTGGTCGAATCGACAGAACCTTCGTTATGAATCTTAATTCTCTGTTTTAAATCTGAAGAATAACCAACGTAGTAAGAATTGTCAGAAAGTTGAAGAATATAAACATAAAACATGTTTTAATTTTAACAAAAAATCAGAACTTCAAAGGAATAAAGACAAAGGAAGCGTCCCCCTTCGCCAAGCCATGTTGGCTACGGTGGGGACACACTTCGCGCCAATAAACAAAGATAACTTTGGTAAAGAAAGTGTGGTATACCACGCGAAACCCCGCCAAAATCGGCGGGGCGAAGTGTGGAGATGTCCGGAATTGAACCGGAGTCCGAAAAACACTTTTTAAAACTTCTACAAGCTTAGGCTAGCTTTTTTGACTTTAGCCTGATCCGCTAGCCAGGAAAGCTAAAGCTTGCCAAACTTAAGTTTCAGTATTAGGCGTTTGGCAAACCTAATACTTACAGCTTGTCTGTGTACACACCCTTAAGCTTCCGGCAAGCAAGAAACCTTAAAGATGCCTATTTACGCATAAGCGAGAACAGGAGCGTAAGATTCATTCTTAGCTTTTATTTTTTTGAACCTGTTTTACTCCGTTGGTTCAACGGAGGCTTGCAGTTTTAAAAGAGCCTTTTCCGTCGAAACCGATCATCCCCGTAACTGTCTATCCTACGCTGAGCTTTGGCTAAAGTCAAGCCCTACCTGCCTAGCCCGAGGCTAATTCTGCTTCGGCTTCACGAGCCAAATCAGCTTTCTTAATCGCTTCTTTTTTCTGCCATTTTTTCTTAGGCTTAGCTAAAGCAATTTCCAGCTTGACTTGCCTGCCTTTATTATACCAAGCCAAAGGTATCAGAATCAAGTTTTTTTGCTTCATTTTATGGGTAATTTCTAAAAGTTCTTTTTTGTGCAACAAAAGTTTCTTGGTCCTTTTAGCATCAATTTGCCGAGCGTCCGCAAACTGGTAAGGATGAATATGGGCATTAAGCAAAAGCGCCTCACCCTTGATGATTCTTACATAAGCTTCATTTAGGCTTGCTTGGCCTAAAAAGAGTGACTTGACTTCAGCACCAGTTAGGGCCACGCCTGCCTCATAGCGGTCAAAAACTTGATAGTTAAGTCTGGCTTTTTTGTTTGCGATTCTCATACTCCTATTTTACCACCTGCTTTTATGCTTGTATTTTAGTGCTTATCCGCTTATCTTTTATTCATGAAAGTCTCGGACCAAGACCAAAAAAGAATTAGGGATTATTATGAGGATCATCTTAAAAAACACGGAATTTATGACCCGCAAGCGCTCAGTTGGTCTAGCCAGGAAGCCCAGTTGATTCGTTTTCAGGCTTTGCTGGGCATCGGCGATTTGGAAGGAAAGAGTATTTTGGATGTTGGTTGCGGTTTGGGCGACTTTTATCAATTTTTAAAGCTTAATTTTGATCGCTTTTCTTACTTAGGGATTGATTTGGTGCCTAAGCTGGTAGAAAAAGCGAAAATCAAATATCCTCGGGCAAAGTTTAAGAGCTGGGATATTATGGAGTTTCCTCAAAAAACTTTTGATTATGTTTTGGCCTCGGGTATTTTTTCTTTTAAAGTAGCTAATCATAAAAAAATTTACTTTGAAATGATTAAAAAAATCTACTCTCTTTCCAGGCAAGCAACTGGCTTTAATATGCTAGATAAAGAGGGCCATATTGATAATGAGCTTTTTGCTGCTTACAATTCTGGACAAATTCTTGATTTTTGCCGATCTTTATCACCAAAAGCAAAGCTGATTAATGACTATTCGCCCCAGGACTTTACCATTTTCCTTTACCACTAAGCTATTGCTTTTGCTTTGGTTTTGTTTTATTCTTTAGCTAATGCCAGGAAAGGTCAACCAGGCCCAAGGACCACTAGAGGTAATGCCTTCAAAAGAACTTAAGATTTTATACACCTGGAAAGCGTCTTCAAGACCATTCAAAAAAAGAGATCGCGAATTTTGGACCACGGTTTTGGCAATTGTTTTTTTGGTGGGTTTGATTTTGTTTTTTGTTAAAGAATGGTTTTTAATTGCGGCAATCATTTCCTTAACTTTTGTTTACTATGTTTTATCCACAGTTGAGCCAGAAGAAGCCAAATATAAAATTAGTAATCGGGGGATTATTTATGCTGGCCAAACTTATCCTTGGGAAGCAATTGACCAATTTTGGTTTTCCGAAAAATATGGCCAAAAAACAGTTAATTTTGAAATCAGAAGCGGTTTACCGGGGAGAATTACGATTTTGCTAGGGGAGGGAGACGAGGGGGAGATAAAAAAACTACTGCTGAAATATCTTTTAGAAGAAGAGCCAAAACCTTCTTTTTTAGATAATGCGGCTGATTGGCTACAAAAAAAAGTTCCCCTGGAGAGCGAGAGCGAGGAAAAACCGGCTTCCCTTCCTTCTCAAAAGCCTTCTTAAACAGACTTTGAGCCTGGTTTTTGGTATAATAAATAGGCTGTTTTCTGAATTAATAAAGCGCCCATAGTTCAATGGACAGAACATTTGGTTGCGGACCAAAAGGTTGGAGGTCCGATTCCTCCTGGGCGCACTGGAGGGTGGGCAGGACGGCAATGCGTTGGTTTCGAAAACCAATGCCCGCAAGGGCTAACAGGTTCGACTCCTGTACCCTCCGCCTATGCCTCTGTAGCTCAGGGGATAGAGCATCAGTTTCCGGAACTGGGGGTCGGAGGTTCAAATCCTCCCAGAGGCACTGCTCGCAAATAGCCTCGAAATAGGGTAGAATAGAGCTGATCAGGAGAGGTGCCGGAGTGGTCGAACGGACACGCTTGGAGAGCGTGCGTAATCGTAAGATTACCGTGGGTTCGAATCCCACCCTCTCCGCCTTCGCCCGTCGAAGCTAAAGCTTCTCTGGGCTACGGCGGACGAAGTCCGCTAAGGTTAGCTTTAGCGAAGTCGGGTAACTAATGTTTTATTATGTGTATCTCTTAAGATGTAGGGATAACAGTTCCTATATTGGGTGCACAAGTGACCTTAAAGAGAGACTTAAGCGACATGAGGAAGGAAGAGTCCCAGCGACCCAGAAAATGCTACCCATAGAATTAGTGGTTTACTTTGCTTTTAGAAATAAATACACTGCCTTTAATTTTGAAAAATATCTCAAATCTGCCTCCGGACGGGCATTTGTTGAGAGACACAAGTTAGCTAAATAAAAAAATTTTATGGATGAGATAGAAGAGATTCGTTCAAAAATTGATCTGGTTGAGCTAATTTCCGAGAGTCTTCCCCTAAAAAAAATAGGCAGAAATTTTAAGGCCCTTTGTCCCTTTCATGCAGAAAAAACCCCTTCTTTTATTGTTTCGCCTGAGCGCCAAATTTGGAAATGTTTTGGATGTAATAAAGGCGGTGATGTTTATCGATTTTTAATGGAGATGGAAAGACTGGAGTTTGGTGAGGCCTTAAGGGTCTTGGCCAAAAGAGCGGGGATTAAATTAAGCAGTTATCGGCCGACTCAAGCCGAGGCGGAAAAAGAAAAACTTTATCAAGTCAATCACTTGGCCTCTGAGTTTTATCATTATTTACTCCTGCAGCATCGAATTGGCAAAAAAGCCTTAAGCTATATCTTGCAAAGAGGGATTAGCAAGGATTCCTTGGCACAATTTAAGATTGGTTATTCACCGCCGATGTGGGAAGGACTACAAAAGTATTTGGTCGGCAAAAAAGGCTTTGCCATCGAAGAGCTGGAAAAAGCCGGGCTGATTATTAAAGGCAGTAAAAGGAATTCTTTTTATGATCGCTTTCGTGATCGGCTAATGTTTCCCTTACTGGACCATCGGAGTAATGTGGTTGGTTTTGCTGGCCGCTTGCTTAAGCCAGAGGCAAAAGAAGCAAAGTATGTTAATACAGCCGAAACCCTGGTTTATCATAAAAGTGAGCTGCTTTACCCACTGCAAATTACCAAAGAGGAGATAAAAAAGCAAAACAGCGCCGTAGTAGTAGAAGGAGAGCTGGATGCAATTTCTTGTTATCAAGTGGGAATAAAAAATGTAGTCGCCATTAAAGGCTCGGCCTTAACCGAGCCGCAGGCAAGGTTGCTTAAACGTTTTACCGAAGACCTGGTTTTGTCTTTGGATGCAGACACGGCCGGGGATATGGCCGCCAGAAGGGGAATTGAGATTGCTGACAGTGTTGGTTTTAACTTAAAAGTGGTGGTTTTGGAAAAGTATAAAGACCCGGATGAAGCTGCCCAAAAAGAGCCGGAATACTTAAAAAAGCAAATTAAAGCCGCCGAAAATGTTTATGACTTTTATCTTGATTCTGCTTTCAAGCGATTTCGGGGGAAAACCGCGGAGGAAAAGAAAAAAATCGGTCAAGAGCTTATTCCTATTTGGGCCAAAATTGAGGATGAAATTGTTAAGAATCTCTATATTAAAAAACTGGCCGACAGACTAGGGGTTAATGAAGAAGCGATTATTCTACAGATTGAAAAACAAGCTGCCAAGGGAGCAAAAACCTATTCTCCGCCTAGCAAGACTCCGGTTCGTTTAAGAAAAGAGATTTTGGAAGAGTATTTTCTGGCCTTAATTCTTCAAGCTAAAGAAACCGAAAGCTTGCTTGACAAAGAAATTGGCAATTTATTTAGCTTGCCCGCTAATCTTAAGCTTATTTCTTTGCTCCGAGAGTATTTAGCCAAGAAAAAGAAGTTTTCCAGCCAATTTTTTTTCAAAGCTCTGCCAGCCGAGCTTAAAGAGGCCTTTAACCGGCTTTATCTGGTTGACTTTAGCGAGAAAGTTGAAGATAAAGACTGGGTCGCCAGAGAGATTAAGAAAACCCGGGCCCAACTGGAATTGCTTAAGATAAAGGAGAAACTCCAAAGCTTGAGTCAGAAGATAAAGGCAGCTGAGAACCAAGCCAAAGAAGCAGCTATCGAAAAAGAAATTCGTTCTTTAACCCAAAAACTGGCTCGTTTGGAGAAAAGCTAAAGACTTTAAATCTAGGCTCAAATGAGGTAAAATATTCTTATGAAGAAGACTGAGGATCAAAAACAAGCTAAACCAGCCAAAAAAGAAAAAAAAGCAAAAAAGACAAATGTTTCTTCTCAAGTAGGCCCCCTTGAGGAAAAAGAAATTAAAGAACTCTTGGAAAAAGGCAAAAAAGAAGCTTTTCTGACCCAGGAGGAAATTCTTAAGGTCTTTCCTTATGCCGAGGATTATCTTGATAAATTGGATGACTTTTATGCCCGGCTTTTAGAAGAAGGCATTGATGTTTTTGAAGACATTAGCGAAGAAGAGCTAAAAGGCGAGGATAAGCGAACCAAAGAATTGGCCAAAGAAATTGATGCTTTAGCTGCCTTAGAAGCGCCTTCAGTGGCTGATCCAGTGAGAATGTATTTGCGGGAGATTGGCCGAATTAGACTGTTGACTGCAGATGAGGAGGTTGATTTAGCCCAAAAAATTGAAAAAGGTAGTCTGGATGCCAAAAAGAAGTTGACTGAATCAAATCTTAGACTAGTGGTTTCAATTGCCAAACGCTACGTGGGAAGAGGTCTAACTTTGTTGGACTTAATTCAAGAAGGAAACCAAGGCTTAATTCGGGCAGTGGAAAAGTATGACTGGAGAAGAGGATATAAGTTTTCTACTTATGCGACTTGGTGGATTAGACAAGCGATTACCCGGGCGATTGCTGACCAGGCCAGAACTATTCGGGTGCCGGTTCATATGGTAGAGACTATCAATAAACTAATGCGGACTTCAAGAAAACTGATGCAGGAGTTGGGTCGGGACCCGACACCCGAGGAAATCGGTAAGGAAATGGATATTCCCCCTTCCAAGGTCAGGGAGGTTTTTAAGATTGCCCAGGGGACAACCTCGCTGGAGGCACCGGTAGGAGACGAAGAAGACTCTCTTTTGGGCGATTTTATTGCTGATACCGCTCCTTCACCTTATGACACTGCCTCAAAACAATTACTTAAAGACAATATTCGGGAAGTTTTGGAGACTCTTTCGCCCAGAGAAGCAAAAGTCTTGGTCTATCGCTTTGGACTGGAAGGCGGCAAGCCCATGACTTTAGAAGAGGTGGGTAAAAAGTTCGGCGTTACTAGGGAAAGAATCAGGCAAATTGAGGCCAAGGCTCTAAGAAAACTTAAGCACCCTTCCCGCCGCAAAAAGCTTCAGGATTATTTGGAGTAAACAACCTCTTGTAATTTAATTCTTTCGCCCTTAAGATAGAAAAAGTGCTTTTATGAAAAAGTGGAGAGTGGTGATTGTTGGGGCTGCTGGTCGAGACTTTCATAACTTCAATACTGTTTATCGAGACAACCCAAAGGTGGAGGTAGTTGCTTTTACTGCCGCCCAGATTCCAGAGATTGCCGGTCGTTGTTATCCTCCTGCTCTGGCCGGCTCTTTCTATCCTCAGGGAATTCCCATTAAAGAAGAGAAAGATTTAGAAAAAATTATTAAAAAAAACCAAGTTGATGAAGCTGTTCTTTCCTATAGTGACCTTTCGTATGGGACAGTGATGCATTTGGCTTCCCGAGTGATGGCGGCTGGAGCTAAGTTTTCCCTTTTAGGGCCAAGACAAACCATGCTCTCTAGCCGAAAGCCGGTAATTGCCGTTCTGGCAGTCAGAACCGGTTGTGGTAAAAGCCAGACCGCCAGAGCGGTAGTCGAGGCTTTGCGCAAAGCCGGCAAAAAAGTCGCTTCCGTCCGTCACCCAATGCCTTATGGAGAGTTGGAGAAACAGGCAGTCCAAAAATACCAGACCCTGGAGGACTTAAAAAAACATCATTGCACGATTGAGGAGATGGAGGAGTATGAGCCCCACATTGTAATGGGAAGCCTGATTTTTGCTGGGGTTGATTATGAGCGGATTTTAAAAGAGGCGGAAAAAGAGGCCGAGGTTATTGTTTGGGATGGCGGCAACAATGATTTGTCTTTTTATCATCCTGACTTGACCATTACTGTAGTTGACCCTTTGCGAGCCGGCCATGAGCTGAAATATTATCCTGGGGAGGTCAATTTCAGGACCGCGGACGTAATTTTGATTAACAAAATTGATTCGGCCAAACCCGAGCAAATAAAAACCTTGCTTGACAATGCCCGGCTAGTTAATCCCAGGGCAAAAATTATTAAATCAGAGTCGATTCTCAGGGTGGACAAACCAGAGGTGATTGCCGGCAAGAAAGTTTTGGTTATTGAAGATGGGCCGACGCTTACTCATGGAGGGATGAAAATTGGTGCTGGCGTTGTCGCTGCCCAGAGGTATAAAGCGGCCCAGCTGGTGGACCCTCGGCCTTTTGTGATTGGCAAAATTAAAAAAACTTTTAAAGACTATCCTGATATTGGCATTTTGCTGCCGGCCATGGGTTATGGAGCCGAGCAGATGGCAGACCTGGAACAAACCATTAATGCGGTTGATTGTGATTCAGTAGTCATAGCGACGCCGATTGATTTGGCCAGATTTATCAAAATTCAAAAACCCCATACCCGGGTGGGCTATGAGCTTTCGATTGCAGCAAAGAAAGAATTGGCGGCAATCCTTCGCCAGAAAAAATTTATCACCTAAAAAACCCAAATTTACCTGGAGTTTAAACCCCAAACTTGCTATAATTAGCCTAATAATTTGACAATCCCCTGTAGCTCAATGGTAGAGCGCTCGCCTGTTAAGCGATCGGTTGTAGGTTCGAATCCTACCGGGGGAGCCAGGCTTGACGAGAGGCGTAAAAAGCTATCTTGTCAAATGGTTTTATCCAGTCATATCGGGCTTTTTGGCCCTTCAGTTCTAAGTTCTGAAGTGTCATCTTCAAAAGTAACCGTTTTTCGTGGACTTCAGAACTTTCAAACAATTTTCCAGCGTTAGAAGCCAACTTTAGCAGGTATTCTGAGGTCAAATAGTATTCTTCGTCGGCATAATTAAGTTTGGCAATCTTGTTGCTAATTTCCTTCTGTTTTGCCCGATACTCTTTTCGTTTTTCCTCATACTTGTCCTTAGTAATACTACCGAGCAGATAGTCGTCATAGGCTTTTTCAATGCCTACCTCGTATCTTTGGTGTTCAGTTTGATAACGGCTTAGCAGGCCGTGGTAAAACTCTGATTTTTGTTTGTGGTTGGTCTGTAGTGCCTCAACAATGTCATCTACCGCCTCTCGTGGCATTTGTAGTTGGCTGAAAGCTACTAAGAACTGCTTCGTCAATTCGTCTTCTGTTAGCCACTCTGCCCCGTGCTTGCCGTTATATTGGGTGCAGTGGTAGTAGTGATAGGTTTTACCACTTTCCTTGGTTTTCCTTTCAGGGGTTATAAGGCAACCGCAGTCGGCACATTTAATTAAACCTCGGTAAAGGAAGGGTAAACCAGCGTATTTAAAGTGTTTTTTATGATGCCCAGCCTTAATCTCTTGGACTTTGTCAAAAAGCTCTTGGGTAATTATCCTGTCGTAATTGTGAGGGTATTCTTTTTCGTTGTAAACCATTGTCCCGCAGTAGAAGGGGTTTTTAAGAATTGCATCAATATAGCCCTTTGAAAAACCGACATTAAACACTTTTTTAAGCTCTGCTCTTATCTCGTTCATTGAGTAACAGCCTGTTGAATACCACTCAAACATTTTTTCCACTACTTGAGTTTCAAATGGCTCTATCTCAATCCACTTACTGCCGTCCTCACGGGTTATATTGCGGTAGCCGTAGTGAGCTTTACCAGGCCAAATACCGCTTCTAAGCATTTGCTCCTGCGCCCGCTTAACATTGTCAGATATTGCGTCAGAGAAGTATTTAGCCAGCCCTAAACTAATGCCAAATTGAAACTTCTCAACTGCTGAAATTTTGCTATTTATAACCTGTCCGTCTGAAGGAAAATGTAGCTCAACCTCATCCTTGAGTGCCTTTTCGTAAAGCGTGGCAACCCGCACATCAAAGACATTTCTTGATAACCTATCTACTTTGTCAAAACAAACTGCTATTGTTTCCTTCTGCCCGATAATATAGTCCAAGATGCGGTCAAATTCTTCTCGGTTGTTTTTGTAGGCACTCTCGTCAAAACTGAATTTTTTGATAACTTCAAAGCCTTTTCTTTCGCAATAGGTTTCAAGGCGGACTATTTGAGCTGGCAGGGAATTTCCTGCGTCTTTTTGCTCCTCGGTTGATACTCTGGCTATTATTACTGCTCTCATTGTTCTAAGTATTTTGAGACTTCGTCTGAAAATTTAATGATTAAATCTGATGAAATAATTACACCCAAGCTTTCAGTCTCGTCATAGCTAATCATAGAAGGAATACCCAACATACATCCTTTCTCGTCTACAGCCAAACCACCAGAGTTGCCTTCGCTAATTTTCGCAGACGTAACAATAAGACCTTCACCAGGGAAACTACTAACAAGTCCGTCTGTCACAGTTAAAGAATAACCACCACTTAGAGAAGGGTATCCGAAGATAGTCACTTTTTCCCCAAGTTTTACGTTTTCATCTACACATCTACTGCTATCGTCAAAGGCTGGAAAAGTACGAGGATAAGTACCTTGGTATTCTTTACTTTCCTCATCGTAATAGGCGGCGTAAATGGACAAATAAGCTAAGTCATAAGTATCACTGATTTCGGGAAGAACTATTGGAGTAGCCCAATACATTTCTTTAGGCTGCCCCGTACTTGGATTTGGTAGTATAACTAAACAACCTTTTTCGTCGACGTTAATGTACTTTTCATTTTGGGGAATAATGTGAGAGTTAGTCAGGATTATTCCCTCTTCGGTGATAATTGTTCCAGAACCTCCTGTACCTTCTTCGCCTTCAACAATACTCGGGCAGAAGATGTTTACTACAGAAGATGTAATTTCCTCTTGGTTGTATGCTTTTGTAATTGATGTATTTGTGGGGGAAGTTGAGGTTGTGTCGGTAGTAGTATCTTCAGAAAAGATAGCAAATGTGAGTACAATTACTACTGTGACAACTATAATCCAATTCCAAACCCCAAAGTTGGACCTAACAAGTTTGTTACCATATTTCCTTTCCCAATAGAGATTAATTTTGTTTTGAACAGGAATAAGCGGTAAAAACCCTAGCCAAAATCGAGTAAGGAAAAAGTATACGATTGCTAGACCACCAGACTCTAATCCTTTGCCGCTGTTTATTTCCTTAACATTATTTGAAATGTGTTTGAATAATGAATACGAAGATAGAGGAGCGAAGAGTGAGTAAATCCATAGCGTAAAACTTCCGTGTTTCAAATTGTTAGCTGTATTAAAGGACTTCCATTGCCTATAAAACCAGTAGATTTCGTATAACCCAAATGTTGCAAGACACATAATTACAAGTTTCCATATCGAAATTACATAAGGGTAAGGAGGGTGGTTAATATCAACATATTCATTTGATGAGTTGTGCTCAATATTATTATTAGACACAGAAACAGATTCGGAAAACTTAACCCCGCAATGTTGACAGAATTTGCTTCCTTCTGGATTTTTCTTACCACATTTTTTGCAATACATAGTTTTATTTTTCTTTTTTTGCTTCTTCCTCTGCCTTATTAAGAAGCGATTTTGGATTAAGCTTGTACCAAAAACCCCTGATTAATCTGTAAATGCCGTAAATCATCGCACCCCAAAAAACATAATATGTTCCTCCTTCGGATGCAAAAAGGTAACTTCCAAAAGTTATCACTACAGCAATAACAAACCAAATAACGCCCTGCTTCATCTCGCTATCAGCGAGTCTTTTTGCTTCTTCAATAAAGTTTGCTTTTTGTTCTGCAAAATATCTATCAACCGAACCTTCTTCAATCTCAATTTCTCTTTTTGAAAGTTTAGTGCCACAATGTACACAAAACTTAGCGTCCTTACTGTTTGTTTTCTGGCAATTGTTACAAATCATAAAAGTAATTTACTCACAATCTGTTTTGGTAAAACTTACAAAGTATTTTTCAGTTGAATTTTCTACAGAATATGAATATTCCATATCAATATCTCGGTCGAGAAGACCTTTTGTATCCTTGTTTTGACAAATATTTGTACCTAAATAGCTTTTCAAATAATCGTTTGATAGGTTACTGGTATCAAGACCTGAAAGAACATAGTGATAACGAATAGCGTTTATCTCTGCCGTTATATCGACTAATGTTGTTGCTTCATCTACTTGGTTTGGCAATGACATACTGGCTTTAACTTCTTTGACAGTCTGGTTAATAAGTTCTGCCTTTGAAGCACTACTTCCTGAAGGTGAAATAACTTCCTGGGTGAGGTAACGAACCACACCAAATGCCAATAAAAATACAATGATTGAAACCACACCTGTTAGAATAGGTTTCCCATTCTTTTTCGGATTAGAGATAGGTTTATTCACATCGTCAGTTTTTTGTCCACATTTATTGCAGAATTTTGCGTTATCTGGTATTTCTGTTTGACAATTATTACAAATCATATTTATTTTCTAAGCTTAGCCTCAACTTCTCCCGCAATATAACCATTCACGATTTGAAAAGTTATAGAGCTTCTTAATTCTTCAATTAAGGCGTTTGGAAGTTCTTTTATAGAGGGTGAGGTTTCTATAAAATTACTTATCCTGTGTTCAAGGTACATCGTCATACAAACTCCCATTTCATCAGAAATACCCTTCATTGCTTTTTGGAAGTCATTCGCTTTCCATTCTTCAACAAACTTATCTATGTCAAAAGGCTTGAATTTTCCCAGCGGTTTTTTACTAAGCAATGCCTCTGCCAACCACAATTTATACCCACCAAGAACTGAATATAAATACAAACTCTTGAGCGCCTCTATCACCTTGTAAGGTTGAGAATTAAGAGCCTCTTTCTTTTCCTGTATAAAAGCTTCGAAGGCGTTTGTATATAATCTTTCGATTAGTTCCCAGATGTTGTCTGAAGATAGCTCGTCGAACTGTTTTCGGGCATCGTCTTTTGCATCATAAACCTCTGCGAATTTGTCCCACAATAAATCAGATTTACTTTTATTTGCAGTCTTGCTAGAAGTATTTTTTGCTTGAGTGGTTTTTTCTGATTGTGGCTCTGGGGTATCGTCAGCCATCCTGTTGCCACAGAATTGGCAAAAAATACTATCTTCTTCAATTTGTTTACCACATTTATTACAGTACATATATTTATTTATTGATAAATGTCGCTTTAACCTGTTTTGATTTTTTGATATACAAAGCCCAAATTACGGAAGTTATAACTGTTCTGCTAACTGTCCCCGTGTTTTCCGATAGTGCATCGTTGATAACATTTTGTAGTTCTGTGGTAGGGGCGCTTAATGAAGCGAGAAACAGATGGTCAAGTATTACATATATGATTGACGCGATTAAGAATATGAAATAGTACTTTGGAAACTTCTCGTTTTTTTTGAGATATAAGTAAAGAAGATAAGCAGTAAAGCCAGTAAATATAATGCTACTAAGGAACTCAAGCTGAAGAAGAGTTGAATACCCTGGAATGTTGAAAACCTCAGACAATAATGGCAGATATTCCAACACCCCATATCCCTGTATAAAAACCCCAACAATCAAGCCCAATCCAACTAATGCCAACCAACCAGTAAGTCCTGGCTTAACCTTTCCATTAGGCTCCTCTTTTGAGGATTTGGCTTCTGATTGAGTACTACTATCTGTTTTATGGTTCGGTGATACCCTTACAATTTCTGCTCCACAGTATTTACAAAATTTACTGTCTTCTGGATTGTGTTTTCCACAATTATTGCAATACATATTATTTATGCCTATATCTTCTAAGGAAGGTTTCTAAATCTTCCTTCTTAATTCTATATTGTTTACCCGCCTTAACTGAGGGGAGCTTGTTGTTCTGTATCCATCGGTAAACCGTAAGATAGGCTACTTTTAACATCTTAGCCACTTCTTTAATGGTGTAGTATTGTTCTTCCGTCATATCATTAATCCAATTTCGAATTAGCTAAGCAGATATTTAATTGTGGCCAACATTAAAAGTATTCCTAATACAATCCAAAACGCCTTTGTAATAACAGCGAACGATAACTTGGTATACCCTTCTGCCTTGTAAGCTAATATCATTGTATCGTCTAAGGCTTTCATCTCTGGGACAGCCTTTTGCAACACACTCGTTAACGCTTCATACTCTATTTTGTCTAATTTTTCCTCGTCTGTTGCCATATCCTCTAGTTTCCCTAAAACAATTTTTTCTCCGTATTTTTTCTCTAATCTTGCTCGCTCGCTTTGCAATTCACTCGGACTAAACTTCTTGTCTTTCCCATATTTTTCTTTAAAGTGCCTTTTCCAGTCTGGTAAATCTACCATATTTATCATTATTTATCATTTCGTTTTGGATTGCAACTAGTTTTAATGGCTCAAACTCAGCTATCTGTTTCCTAAGTAGCGAGAACACGCTAACCTTGTCTGTATTGTCTAGTCTCTTCATTTCTTTATTCAGGCTATACCAAGTAGAGCTGCTATACCGCTTAGTCATTTCCCTAAACTCTCTTACCCCCATTTCATCAAGTAAAACCCTCAAGCCCAACATCTTTAAGGCAAGTGTTAGCTTTATCTTGGGATTTGCAGTTAAAAAACCAGTAAATAACTTTTTAGGACTGTTGCATTGATAGTTGAGCAACGGCGGGTAGGCTTCCTCAATTTCATTGATGTAGTGAAGCAATACCTTTTTAGCCGTGTCTTGGTTGAAAATGTTGGCAAAGGTTGGTTCTACTCTTTTGCCAATAAGTTTAAGAATTTGATTGATTTTTTGCCGTTGGTTTAATCGTATCTCAACTCGCAACACTTCAAGCGGTTTTCTCTTAGTTAGTATATCGAATAAACCAAGCTGTAGGGCGTTATCTTTTTCTTCAGCTCGTTTTTCGCTTATTTTGGCTTGCTGTAAGTCTTTGATTTTGTCATAAAAGACAATCTCAAACGAATTTGCCCGATACTTGTAGCTATGCCCTTCGTTTCTAAAATCGGTTCTGTTGGTATCAAGTCGTTTATTGATGTTGAGCTTGGTAAGCTGGGAAAGATAAGTGTAGGGCGTCGTGTAGTCCGTCAGAGCGATGTTTTTGGAATAGTGGACTGATGAGACGGGAGCATTGATTAAATGTTGTTCAAGCGTATAAACACCCATTTCCTTTAAGACGGCTTTGAGTTTTTGAATAACCGCAGGAAAATCGCTATCCGTTAGCTCATCAAAGTTGTTACCGTAAACAAGTTTCGGGATTGAAAATTCAATTTTGAGAGGGATTTCAAAGTTGCCTTCTCGGTTTATCCGCTTGGTTACAGTTAATCTTGGCTTATAAATCCCTCTTTGAAGCTCGCTAGGTGTCGGGTTTTGCTTGCAAGTGATATTTGACCTACCACCCAAGCGGTAATAGCCAGCCGTGGGGTCAGTAAGCCCTCTGGTTGATGGACTAAAATTGTCAGGTTCAAATATCGTATACATACCTGTTTTAAGAGTTAAAACTATTGTGTCTATCATATTTGTTCATTACGTCTTCAAACTGCCTTACAACTTCGTTTTCTATTAACTGAGCAATCTCTTTGTTGATTGGGTAAAAGATGTTGAGGTTTTTTTCAGCAACCTTCTTGGTGGGGTAAACGAGCCTGTATCCCCCATTAGGACGGGTTACAATGCCAATGGAGCCAAGATAAAGGCTTCTATCCAAGACAAAGCTGGCAAAGGCTACAAGGCCGTTTTGCGGTTTTATCGGTATGATTTGAATTTCACTTAGCCGGTTTGTCATAAGTCCTCGTTACATTTTCCCTGCGGTCAATTTCTATAAGCACGGCAAAGAAATCTACTAGCCGTTTCTTTTCTTCAGGCGTCAAAACTAACCCCTTTGGTTGGGGTTTTGTTTCTCCAAGCTGAATGACTTTGCCGTTTTCCATTAAGCAAAGTTTAGGAAATGGGGTGTGAGCTGAAGTTGTATTGCAGTTAGCTAACTGTTAGCTAATGCGAGAAGTCAGAGATATTTGGGGTTTATTTGAACGGTAGATTTGGTGTAAATCAGGAGGTCATTGATACTAATTTTTTGGGCTACAAATTTAGATAATCCGTCGCAAGCAGGATAGAATTTCTTTTGTTTTTCCTTTAATAAATCCAAGTCGGTAATGCCTTCAATTGTTTCTATAACCTCGTCGCAAGACCATTCCTTTTTACGGCTCTTGTCGTCTTTAAGCAGTAACTCAAGTAGTTTTGCCCTGAAACTGTCTTTTTTGAGTTTGACCTTTTTGCCTTCAATATCAAGCTCACCCTTTTGTGCATTGTAGGCTACTTTTGCTGTTACTTTTTTAGGCTCTATTTTTAGGCTTTCGGTTTTTGGCTTTTCCTCTTTTTTATCAGTATCCTTATTTCGTTTAACATACTCGTCCTTGATTTTTTTATAAAACTCGTCAAACCTGCTAAGAACTAAAGACACTGTAACTGTTGTGTCCCAACCTTGAGCATTTTGACTAAAGTCAACAATTACACCTTTTTCTTTTAGGTAAATAAGACTATTCAATCTATTTTGACAATACTCATCTCTGAAACCTGTAGTATCGGCAGGGAAAAGTGCACGGTATCTAATGAGGGAAGGGATTAAGGGAAAGTAGACAGTAGTTTTATTGGTTAGTTGAACTTGCTCGTTTATATCCAAGACCACATCGTAAATTCTGAGCATATTGATGTAGTCAAGGTTTCCAAGGTTAGTCTTTTGTTGCAGTAGATAGTTCTCATACCAAGAATTAAAAGTATCTAACACTTCGAGTGCATAGTAGTCTTGTTCTTCAGACCACGGGTCAAGACCAGTTATAAATTTTGCGTTGGCGGTGCTAATCATCTTGATGACCTTTTGGCCATTGTGTAGTTGATAGAGAATAGAGGTTATATCGTCCAAATCCAAGTCTTGAAGTCTATTTTCGTAGGTTATTTTCAACTTGGTGTCATAGCCAGAAGGCGTCATTTTCCTTGCTTCTTTAATGGCCTCAATAACGATGTCAAATTTTTCTTCGTATGTCATTTCGTTACTTCCTCTCTTGGATTTTTAGGCATTATGGAAGTGATGGCAAACTTAAAAGTTGCCTGTGCTTCTTCTAATGTCAATTCTGTGGGTTCACTAATAGCTTGAATTTCATACGGCTTGATTGGGGCTGTTGTAAGTGAACCGTGAGCTTGAAATGAACCTTCGTGGACATTAAACAAGCCGTTTGCTTCTATAATTTCCATCTTTGATAAGTGATTTCTTTTCGCAACTTCGTAATTAAAAACTACATCTCTTACAATAATTGGTTTTCCCCTCTTGTTAATCCAAATCCCAACATTACCAGTAATTTTAATTGGGTGATAGGCGTAGAAGCCTGGTTTTTGGATTAAATCTTCTCCCTTATTCCATAACCGACTAATCACGGTATAGGCAGTAAAATAGTTGCCCTTAGGGTTCTTAAAACATACATCTGAAGGTGAAGTTTGAATAATTTGAACCGCTTTGGGGTCTGAACTTGTAAAAGATACCGAAAATGATTTTAGGTAAGTATCTTCAATAAAAACCGTGGCAAAAAGTTTTGGCAAAATAGCCTTATCTTTTGTATTAACAAGTGCGTATAAAGAAATACCCAACTCTCTTGCTATATTTACCGCACCCGAAGTAAATAGAGAATTAGAAACGATTGCACCCTTTTTAGCGCCTACATCTTTCAGTTTCGTGAATAGTTCTTCTACTTTAGGAGTGTCAAGGTGTTTTTTGTGGTCTTTACACTCGTAAATCAAGAAGTCGTTCGGGAGGTCTCTATTTTTAGAAACATCAATTTGCCTTCTAGTTTTAGACAGTGAACCAGTAACTTTAATGTTGTGTTCAACCTTGTCTTTTGGGTTTAAGCGTTTAACAGCTTCGTATACTTTTATTTCGTATTTTTCCCACTTTGTGCTAGCCATAGTTCATTACATCTTTAACCTTACTTATCATATTTTATCAATTTTTGGTAAAATAATTTTGATATGCTGATTTGTAAGCAATTTTGGGGGGTTAAAAAGAGAAAATTGCTCATTTTTTTGGCCCTTGCCTTAATTATTATTGTTGGTATTTTTATAATCAAAGCCAGGCAAGGAAAAGATAGCTCAGAGGTTTCTCCTGCCCCTACTGTTATTCAAGAAGGGATTAATGTTTTAACAAATCTTAACCAGGAAGAGCTAGAGGGATATTACAAAGTTTATGAAAACCCCTATGCTATTTATCTCCGCAGGGCACTAGATGCATATTCGGCCAATGATAGCACTGGGATTAATATCTCTATGACTGCAGTAAAAGAAGACCATAGAGAAGGAATTACAAGCGGACTTAGTGCTTTTGACAAAGAATACTATAAGAGTAAATTTATCGTTGCTACGATTGATGAGGATACAGAAAATAAGGACTGTAGGCATATTCAAATAATATTTCAAGACAAACCCGACAGGATTTTCTTTGCTTGGGTATGCAAGACTGAGGGAGGAGAGTTTGAATTACGAGGCTTTAATTCCAAAGATTATATTGACCCTGAAACAATGAAAGAAACGGTTAAATTTTACGAACCTCTTCTGTTTGACAAAAAACACGCATTATAATTGGGCCTAATATGTTTGGGAATAGTCATCTCATTACTTCTTTAACCTTACTTATCATATTTTATCGGGTTTCGCTAGATGCAGGGCAAAAGTTGAAAGAAGTTGTTATAATCAAATTACACTATTAAGTGGTGTCAGTTCTTCGTATGAAGAATGCAAAGAGGCCTACGAAAGTAGGTCTTTTTGTTCTTCGCTAGATTGGCCACTTTTTGTGTCCATAATTCTTTCTGTCCCCGGGATAGATAAATTGTTCAAGAAAATCGTAATGCCTGTTTTCTCTCTTGGGAAATTTATGGTTTACATAAAATGGATATGCAAAGTAATCACTAAGCTGTAACCCTGGAATATTGAAGTGTTTAGGATTGAAGTCCAGCTTGCAATACAATCTATTAAAAAAATCTTTCTCAAAATATTGCGTGCCGGAATTTCTTGTAGCGTCATAAGCAGACTGTAATTTCTTGTTAGTTTCCGAGTTGCCCCTGTCCTCAATGACAATTTTTCCAACCACTTCGTTTCCGCCTTGACTGTTTAAAAAGTGTGCGTATCTCTCCAACATATACTCAAATGCTTGTTCGTAAGGGTCGTCACTAAAAAATATTTTTCTTGGATATTTTTCAACCCATTTCTTTTTATCTAGCGAGCTACAAATAAGTTGAGGTCTTAAATCGTTGGTGAGGGTGTTCATTGACGCTTTAAACTCTTCATATAGTTCTGGTTGATAGTGAAATAACACAAAAGCTCCTCGCTTAAATCGTATATCTACGCTATGCAATATGACCTCTTTTGTTTTGAATATTTTATTTTTTATTGAGTTCAATTCTTTGGTTAACTTGCTTTTATCTGAATGAGGGATAATTGTCCCAAGTAGGGTGCAGTGTGTTTCGCACTTCGGCGTCCATTCGTTGAGCTCATAAATGATACTATCGCCACTTTCGTCAAGATATAATGTGAATATTTTCTTCATCGTCTATATTCTATCAGTGAATTGATATTATTGCCTTTTTGGATTAGGGTAAGGAAGGGCTTTATCTCTTGTAAACTAAAATCAAACTCTAACTTATGGTTGCAGAATAAGTCCTTTAGGGGGAGCAAAATAGTATATAATCAAATATATGGCAAAAAGAAGTACGGGAGTTGGAAAACATGGAAAATTTCACTCACACAAGACTAAAAAAAGGCTTGAGATAAAACGTCAAAGATTGGCAGAATTAGCCAACCGACGACATAAATAAAAATTCCATATTTTTTAATTCATTAAGCGTAATTCCCATCTCAACCTTCCTGTTCCTGAATAAGTCAACGAGGGGGAGCTCAATTCTCTTAATCTGACCATGTTGATGGTTCTGACAAAAAATGAAGACACCAGTGGTTGTTCAAATCAAAACTGAAGATGGTTTAACTTTACCAGGGCTTTTTTATGAAGCCCCCAATTCTAAAAAGGCGGCAATTTTTCTTCATGGTAATGGAAGTTCTTCGGTTTTCTATAGCGATGATTTAAAAGAAGAACAAGCAAATGCTTTAAACAACAAATGTATTTCCTATCTTTTGTTTAATAATAGGGGCGCACACTTAATTAAGAAGTTAAATGTTGAAAACAAAGACGGAACTACCGAGCGTAAAAGGTTCGGGATGGCATACGAGAAAATTAAAGATTGTATAAAAGACATTGATGCGGCTATTAATTTTCTAGAAAGAAGGGGTTATAGCGAGTTCTATCTAATTGGTGAATCTACCGGAGCTAATAAAATCTGTGTTTACCACTACTTTAAACCTAATAATAAGGTTGCCAAATACATACTTCTAGGTGGCGGAGATGATGCGGGTATTTACTATAATGAGCTTGGCGAAAAGAGATTTAACAAACTTCTCAAGGAGGCTAAGGGAAAAATCTCAAAAAGAAAAGGAGAAGAAATTATTTGTGAATTGCTTCCCGAAGAAATCTTTTCCTATATTGGATTCTATGACATTGTCAATCCTGACGGTGATTACAATGTATTTCCCTTCCTGGAAATAATGAGAAAAGTTAAATTGTCCAAGAAAAAGCTTTTCCGCTATTTTAAATCAGTTGATAAACCGACACTGGTTATTTATGGGGAAAATGATGAATACGCCTGGGGAGATGTTCCAAGAGTGGTCAATATATTAAAGGAGCAAAAACCAGAATTTAAGTACGTAGTTATCAAAGGTGC
>Ga0307377_10001729_pt1 | contig 26831 bp, 25 predicted proteins | sample TR3MG_FD_202535 | JGI IMG/M metagenome (GOLD analysis project Ga0307377, IMG submission 202535) | Soil microbial communities from Risofladan, Vaasa, Finland - TR-3 | ecosystem: Environmental > Terrestrial > Soil > Coastal area > Acid sulfate soil | place: Finland: Risofladan, Vaasa | collected... | reverse complement strand
AGACGAAGCAGAGAGTGCAGGCGCTGTTGGAAGAAGCAGACGAGGAGCAGGCCTGGATCGACAAGGAGATGGTTGAGTACCAGGCCCTTCTTGAAAAGTACGAAAACCTTGATCCTATCACACTCCGCAATAAAGTCAACCTCAAAAGGGGCGCCCTCCAAGAAGACTCCGACAAGCGGCGCGCCGAAGCGCTGTCCCTCACACCGAAGGAGAAGTTCGACTCTCCGCTTTTGCAGTCGTACATCGCGTTCCGCCCATCGACGAGGTTCGCAGCAATGTTCGAGAACCACACGAATGCCATGCGCTTCGTGAGCCGGCCGGTGTGTACGCTCGAGGAATACATTTCTTTCCGGGGCAGGCGGGGCCTGCGTGTTGGCGGAGTCCAGAGGACTGACCCTGTGCAGGGTAAGGGCGGCCGTTTTTACGAGCAGATCTTGGACCTTCAGAGCGGGCCCAACCCGGCACCGACGTTCGATCAGAACAACAACTTGGTCCACCCGCGCATCGCACAGCTGGCTGACACACGCTCGGACTGGACAAGACGCTTGAAAATCTACCGGCAACGGATACTATTCAAGAAGATGGGCTGGCGCCCGAATGAGGAGTAGCCAATGCCGCCGATGAATCGCAAGGAGCAGGACATCCACGCGTGGCAGCAGTGGAAGAAGCGGCCCACGCCGATGAACATGGGTGTCGTGCTGCACCAGGTGAACCCGCTCATCCAGAAAGAAGTGAACCGTTGGTCGGGAACTCTGGCGCGCCCGGCATTGGAGCTCGAAGGTAAGCGGTTGGCCGCCGAAGCGGTTCAGTCCTACAACCCTCGGGGCGGTGCCGCGCTGTCCACTCACGTAGCCAACCGGTTGAAGAAGCTGTCCCGTCTTTCCTACGCGCACCAGAACGTGGCGAGGATGCCGGAGTACCAGACGCTGAAGTTCCACACCTACCAGTCCGGGAAGACTGCGCTGGAAGAGCGACTCGGACGAGAGCCAACGGTGGATGAGCTGTCGTCGGAGCTCGGCTGGCCCAAGCCCTACCTCGGGAACTTCCAGCGGTCGATCCGGCGGGAGCTCGTTGAGAGCGGAGAGGTTCCCCCGATCTTCGACACCGACAGCGGCGAGTCCGGGATGGTCGATCTGGTGTACAACGATCTGTCGCCGCAGCAGAAGAGTATCTTTGAACACACCACCGGGTACGGCGGGGCGCAGGTGATGCGCAACCCGCAGCTGATGAAGAAGTTGAAGATGACACAGGGACAGCTGAGCTACCAGAAGCGCCTCCTTGTGGACCGTGTCGGGAATCTGACAGGCGGTGGTCTCTCGTGACGCAGAACGTCATCATCGACGACATCCCTTCAACGGGGAAGGCTCCGGAGAACACGGAAGCCTCCGACCGGCTTCGTCGAAAGGTGATGAATGACTTCCAGCGGCTCATCCGCGAGAAGATGAACTCCATCCGCAGCAACTCCATGGCCTACGTCAATAAGCGGGCGCGGTCGAAGAGCGGAGTTACCAAAGAGTTGCGCAAGGTCCTCAAGAGCGCGACGTTCATTGCTGCGCACCCCAACCGTTTCCAGGCCGGTGGATTCGTTGTGGAGGACACGCAGTACTTTGTTCTTCACCGTCCTGGCCGCATGCAGAAGGCTGCACGGGTGGACAACATCATTCGAGAGTTTGTTCAGCGGGGACGACAGGCGTCGACGCACTTCATTATCTCGCAGGCCGGGGCTCTCATCCAGATGGTTGACCTGGCCGACATCGCATTTCACTGCGGAGAATCAGCTCCGGCAACGAACAACAACAGCGTGGGCGTAGAGCTCGAGGGCGCGATCGGTGATCCCATTTCGGGTGAGATGCTGAGCACGCTGTACTTGCTCATCGGAATGATTGCCCACCTCAGTGGTATGTCGATTGGGTACAGCACGATCCTTAACCATTCGGCGATTCTTCCTCGGGAAAAGACGGACGCGTGGATCACGAAGCGCAGCGGCAATGTCGTCGTTGATTCTCGGGTGCAGCGTCTAGTCATTAGCGCAGCGCTGGCCCGCAACGCGCTCGGAGATGCGTCGCCGGCGTCGTTGTACCAGGCTCCGTTCGATCCGGTGTCGGACACGGCAACCAAGACCGCAGAGATCTTGGCACTGGCCAGGATCCCGGGGACTTCGTTCTTGGAGCTCAGCCGGATACAGTCCAGCGCTGCATCTGTGGCCGCGTTCTCCCGGAGCTCTCGCTTTGCAGCCCTCGACCGGGCAACGCTCGGCTTCCTGGCCGCCAACCATTCGAGCTTCCAGAACGAGACCCTCGGTGCCGGGCTGGCTCAGTTCATGCGGGACAACAACCTCCGGGTGGTGCCAGTACCCCAGACGAACAATGTAGGGGTGCTGTTCGACCCCAGCACGGGAACTCTCAATGATGGGGAGCCGCTGTGAGCAAGACGTTCGACATCCACTACGAGGGGCTCAACATCAACCAGGTGGCGGGCATCCGTGCCGTCACATTCGGGAGCTACCCGCGTGTCCTCGGTGTGCGCGGTGTCCAGAAGATGGTGAACCGGTATCTGAAAGCGATCCTCACACCGAAGGGAACCAATCTTTCGGACCGGGACTACGGGACACATCTCGCTGCGGCGCTGGGCAACAACGTGGATCTGTCAACGCTGGGAGCGCTGTCTGCACGCGCGGTCACTGACGCCGAGAACAAGGTTCGCGAGTACGACTCCGAGTACGGGACTGACGACGATGAACGCCTCGCCCGCGTGGAGCTCGAGGGAACTATGATTGACGAGGGGGGTCCCGGCGTTCTACTGTCGATCCTGCTGGAGAATGTATCGGGAGTGAAAGTGCGGATGCTCATCCCGCAGCTCTTCGAGGGGAATTAACCCATGGCAGACACGATCACCATCACCGACCAGGACCGCATCGATGCGGAGAGTGTACTCGAACAGTTCCTCACGGACCGGCTCCCGGACTTGGACTTCAGCAAAGGCGGGGCGCTTCGAGACTTCGTGGTGCAGTCGTTGGCGTACATCTTTGCCTACTTCCAGCACGAGCGCGACCTCATCATGGCGAGGCAGTCTCTCCTTTTACTCGGTAAATTGTCCGGGTCGGACATCGATGACGCCGTGGACGAGATCCTCTCCAACTGGTTCATCCAGCGCAAGGACGGACGCGTGACCACCGGCGTGGTCACTGTGCACCTCAGCGAGAATGAAGACATCGCCATCGACGTGACGGCGAGATTCTACAAGACATCTTCGATCGTGTTCCAGATTGACTCCAGTACGACGCTCACCTATTCGTCAGACGATATGTTGTCGGTCACGGACTCCGACGGTGTGACCATCGGCTACACCGTGGACATCCCGGTGAAGGCTGTCAATGCTGGCACGGAGTACAACGTCGAAGACGGCGTGTTCGTTGATTACACCCGCTTCAGTCCCTACATTACCAAGATCGAAAACGTATCGCCGTTTAGCAATGGACTTTCCGTCGAGGCGACGGATGAGATGCTCACACGCTCCGAAACGGCGATCACCGTGCGCGACCTCAACAGCGCTCGCTCCATCGACGCGGTGTTGAAAGAGGAGTTCAGCAGCGTCGATGACGTGGTGGTCATCGGGTACGGTGACGACGAGATGCAGCGTGACATCGTGCTGGAGGCAGCAACGGCAACCCAGATCCACGGAGGCGGCTACGTCGATGCGTATCTGCGGATGCCCATCCTTTCGAGCCGGGTCTTCACGGGGACGGTGGGCGGAACCTTCACAGACCCGAGGGAAAAGCACTACATCCTTCGGGACCCGACGATCGCCAACGAGGGTGACTTCCCCTCGGTTCCGGAGACCAACTTCGAAACGTACAATGTCGTCGAGGGTGACGTTCTGCGGATCTACAACGCGCTCGAGACCAGCGAAGCTGACCAGTACATCGTCAAGGGAGTGACGCCGTACGGTCTCCTCGTGTCACAGCGATCCCCTTTTCCGCTGGCACTCCCCGCCATCGCAGAAGAGTACGCTGATGACGGCGACGTCGAGATGGTGGGCAGCACGCACCGTCTGACGAGCGTGGCACACACATTCATCGATGCTGCGGTCGAGGACGGCGGGGACATCGGCAAGTTCGTTCGGATCGCATCCTCGGCCAACCCGCGCTACAACGTGGGGACCGGCATCATCACAGCGGTGGATCCCGCCGGTAGCTATGCTGACCTCGTTGGCTTCCCCTATTCGTTCGTCGTCGAGACGAACCTCACGTGGGAGCTCGCTACCCGGGTCGTGTCGTACACCATCGGTGACAACGCTCCCGACTACCACGACAAGATCAGCTACGGACCGCACACCGGTTTCACTGGCGCGGCGCGCCTCGGCGGCGAGTTCACGAAGACGGTGCAGAATGACGGACGTGTCCTGCTCCCCGCCGAGCCGGTCTACCGTATCACCGACGTGTCACTTCCCGGCGGCAGCTATCCGCCGGCCCTCAAGGATACCGACGATCGCGTCCGGTTCCCCAACCGCGTGAACAAGGAACCAGCCGCGACCACGGTGGGGGCGGACTTGGAGTACCAGCTCATCGGAAACAACCCCGAGGACGTGCCGTCTGCGTGGCAGCTGCTCGAACTCAACGTAGGCTATGCGTCGCCGGGAGACCCGACGTACTTCAACGACCAGGTGCTCTCGGTCACCTACGATACACTCGACGGTTACGCAGCTGTCTGGTCTTTCATGATGGCCACCGACCGGCGTATCCTCTGCGGGAGCGTCATCCCGAAGGGGCTGCACCCGGTGTACCTCCACTTCAACATCAACTACCGGCTGTCCAAGACGGCGTCCGAAACGCTCGACGAAGCTGCGGCCGCGCAGGCGTTGGCGGAGTTCATCACCAACTTCAACGTGAACAACGACCTGGACGCGTCGGACATCACCTGTTTCCTCCGTTCAACATACCCACAGCTGGGAGCGATCGAACCGCCGACGCTCTACTACGATCTCCTTTCCCCGGATGGGCGCGTCATCTACTTCAAGACGGACGACACCGTGTCAATCAATCCCACGCTGGTCATCGATCCGAACACGGGCGCGTACCCCGGCGGTGGGTCTCCCGAGCTGCGGCTGGAAGACCCGCTGGGCCTCGGGGTCAGCAACAACACGGTGCGCTACCTGAGCGTTGCCGCCCTCCTCACCTTCAACGAGGTGTAGTCGATGGCCACCACGTCCGAAAGCGCCGACACTTTCATCCGCGGACTGAGCGATTTCTGGCTCCGGTTTTTCAAGGACCGCAACCAGCTCGAGGCAGTCTACGAAGGCAGCGAGATTCTCATCGGGCAGGCATACCTCGACATGGTAACGCAGGTGTTGAGCCTCTCGATCCGGGAAACGCCGGCATTCCAGAAGAGCTTTTTCCAGCTGCTCATCGTTCGCGAAGATCTGCTGCTGTATCGCAGTGCCACGGATGACTGGGCAATCGAAGTTACCGGTGACCGGCTGAAATCTGCACCGTTCATCCAGAACAAGATTTTCTCACCGACGTCCGTGATGCAACCCGACGATGGCTACTATTTCGACACGGATGGCGACGCTGACTACCTCGTGTTCCCGACGAATCTTTTCGATTGGGACGGGGCGGGCGCAACGATCCCCGGATACGGTGTGCGCACGGTTTCTGTGAGCGGAGTACCCCAGCGGCAGCTGGCACTCTGGCTCGTTGATGCACAACACGACAACTTCGACATGTACCTGAACTACGGGTACCTGCTCACGCGTTTCGAACCCTCGTCGGAAGCGTACCGCTCCCTGATCGAGGGAGTCATGCAGTACTTCATTCTCGGTCCGACAGTACAGTATCTGACGAGCGCAATGAACGTGATCCTCGGACTGCCAACGATCCGCGATGAAGGGGAAGTCCTTCAGTCAGTGGACAGCAGTGACGCACAGTACAACTACGTGGTGACAGACGCACGTCGGTACAGGTTCGCCAAGGAAATCCCGCTGCGTTCCGACGTGGAGGATACGAGCAACTGGGGCACGCTCACCTTCGATGCGCTGGAAGTTCTCACTACCGTATTCACAGTCTACGACAGCGTCAACAACCCGGTGTGGTGGTACGACACTGTCATCCCGACACGCATCTTGCCCACGGAATCCAAGGCCCGACGTATAATCGACCCCCACCTGTACGAAAATGTGGTGGGGTACCCGATCGGGCGCACCAAGGTCGGAGATCCCGGCCTCTTCGTCGGGGCAGACGATGACGGCTTCGTCCCGTCGGGGCGACCGTCGTACCGACACCTCTTTTCATTCATCGTGTTCGAGCGCTTCCTGCGGCAGCAGACCTTCACGATCGTTTTCGATTCAGTGCTCCTGTACAGCGGAGCCATTCCGTTCAACCGGCTCGACATTGATCTTCAGCAGATCATCCTGGCGGGGAAGTCGGCGTACACCACGCTGTACCTCGAACCGGGCATCGTCCTGTCCGATACCCTCGTGCTCCCGCTCGACGTGTTCACGTATCTGCCGAGGGTAGGCTTCGAGGAGATCGTGGGAACTGTGGACGGCGGCTTGACGGTCGGACTCAAGTCAGCGCTGGTGGGAGACTACTTCAGGTACGTGGGGACAAGTACGACAATCCAGAACGAGTATGGGAACCCGGACGAGGCGCCTCTGCGTACCGGGCTGGACGCCATCTTCGGACTCGGCGGAGATAACACGCTCGTCGACGTGGGGAAAAATGTGTTCTCCGGTGCCGACGTGGGTCGTTGGATCTACCGTGTGGACATCGATCAGTACTACCAGATTACCGGAGCTGTTACACCGCAGCAAATCCGGGTGACGCCGGCCGTGTTGGACTCACCAACTTCGGCACCTTGGCGGTTCCCGCGCTTCAAGGATGGGTGGACACCCACGACGGTGGGCGGCGCGGATCCTCATCACCAGACTAAGCTCCTGGCTTCAGAGAGCAACGGCGTCTTTGGCTTCGGTGGCAACGCCTACCAGCTCCAGGTGTTGACTGACGTGTTCGATGAGACGGACGTGGGTAAGTGGGTCTACCGCGACGACACCGAGGAGTACTACGAAATAGACGAGTTCATCGACGTGGCCAACGTGCTTCTTGCCACTCGCGTGTCAGATGCGCCGGCCACAGCCGACTGGGAACTCTACAAGTACGACGGCGGCAAAGACATGCGGGCGGTGATTGACCGGCCCCTCCAGATCAGACTCTTTTAGTAATTGCTTGATTGGGCTCCGAGCCCATCCTACTATTCGTCGAGGAGTACAAGGATGCAGATCATCGACAGCATCAAGGTCGAGGGATTCCTCCGGATCCGGGGACTTGACGCGGACGGGCTCGAGCTGTGGAAAATGGAGAAGCCCAACCTGGTGTGCGTCGGTGCCATCCAGGCGATCACGCGACTCCTTGCACAGCAGGGAACTCCGCCCGAGGACTACGAGGAGACCAAGATCTGGGCCATCCACGTAGGCACCGACAACACGTCTCCGGTGACCGCAGACCTGGACCTGGGCTCCGCGGTGTACGCAGCGATCTGCGACCAGCCGTACACCGTGGACCTGGGAACCGGCGAAGTCGAAGTCCAGATGACCGTTCCGATTAGCGGCGCCGTTGGCGGCGGTGACTCGTCGGGCAATGCCAACGGAAGCACGCTGGTGGAAGCCGGCCTGTTTACTCGCGGTGACAACGACACCCCCAGCTACAGTGGCCCAGTCCCGCAGGGTCAGCTGATGATGGCACACCAGGTGCACGGTGCGATCGAGAAGACCAGCTCGTTCGCCGTGGAGTACACCTGGAAGTTCCGCATCTCGTCGTAGGAGAAGAACATGCCTCTCGTATATCGCGTTCCGCTGAAGGACACCGGCTACAACGAAGCCGTCGCCATCCAGCCGATCGACAATGGTGAGCCGGCCAACGCGGACACCTACCGTCGTCCGTCGGAGAACCTCCGGACAAGGTCCGAGGACATCCGGGCACAGTTTGACGCCCTTGAGGCTGTCGTGTCCGCTGACCGCGGGCTGACCATCATGGCGGCGAAGGATACCTACGTCACCTGGAATTCGGGTGCAGGTACGTTCACCATCGATGACAACGATCCGTCACCGACCGACCGAGACATGTGGATTACCCCCCTGCTGGGAACCGCCACCGTCGGAGGTGGCGTCGATATCCAAGCGCAGTGGGTGTACAAGGAGGGAGCCAACGGGTTCAAGGTCGGAGCGAACACTGACCTGCGGGACTTCGGCGACTCGGTGCTTGCCACGGAGAGCGGCGCCAACAACATCTTCTTCAAGCTGATCCAGGGGCTGGACAACGTTGGCCTGGTGGATCTGTACACTGAGGGGGACACGGACGGCACCAAGACCTACCCGGCTGACGGTCCGGTCACTGTGGTCATCGAATACTCTCCGGGCCCGACATACCCAACTACCTTCAGCGACATCGTCAGTGCGCTGCAAGGAACGGGAGGATTCCCGGCACCCCCAGCCGAGGTGCAGGCGTACCTGGACCACGCTAACGCCGCAACTGTCGGCGCAGGCGGCACGACTGTGGCCGGGACTGTGGCCGAGCCCCAGCGCATCTACGACGGCGCCGTGGGCACCGCTCCCGACACCAGCATGGGCGCATTGGACCCCCAGTCCATCAAGATCACGCCCGCCATGTGGACGGCCTTCTGGTCCGCGTACACCAACCTGCCCGAAGGTGACATGGTGGTCGTGGACTTCACTGACGCAGTGGACCGCCTGAACAACGTCGCTGCCAGCGACATGACCAACATGCTCGTAAGGGTAGACGCCAACTCGGCGCACACGGCGGGACGGCACGTCGTTCCGGTGTGCAAGGTTTTCGGCAGTCGCTTGTATTTCGTCAACGGACGCGGCTTTGACGACGGCGAACCGGGCAAGCTCGTCTCTGACCCGGGAGCGGTCGAGACCGAGTCCAGCGCTTTCACCAAGCACATGGCCGGAACATCGCCGTTCCGCCACACCGATACGCAGATCGACGGCGCGATCAAAACGGACAGCCCCCGGTCGCTGGCCGCTGCTACCACGAGTGCACAGCTCATCGAGATGCTCGCGCACTACAACGCGCATGTCGGGGCCGGCACACAGGACAAACACACTGACTCCGTCGTCGACGCCCTCAGCAAAGGCGGCGTCGATCCTACGACGAGCATCGATTCAACACTGGGAGCTGGTAACACGAGCTCACAGATGGCGCTCCTCAACGACCGCTACCGAACGACAGCTGGGGGTGCTAACGTCGGCGCAACCCAGAAGACAGGCACGGGTGCCTCCAAGACGCTGTTGTCGTACACTACAGCGGGGCAGCTTCAGTCGTTGCTGGACTACTACGACAACCACATCCTGAACACAGCTCCCGCCGACCAGCACAGCATCGGTGCGGTGAGCGACAAGCCGTTCGTCGTCGTAGACGCGGTGGCAGGCAACGGCGATTACCAGACGATTGCTGCCGCCATCGCAGCCAACGGTGCCGCGCACTACGTTCTCAACCCGGGGTCTTATAGTGAACTCGTAGCACGTTCTTCTGGCGACGAAATCGCCATCTTCGAGGCAGCGTCTCTTGGCACTGTTATCTGGGAAGCTCCCACGGGCTTCAACGCCTTCCAGATTTCCGGAAACGATGACCAGGTCTACATTTTTCGGAACATTGTGTTCACTACTGATGACACAGCCGCACTCATCGAAATCGGTGGCGGGAGCGGTTCGAGTCTGATCTTTGAAAACTGTGTCTTCTTGAATGGCTCGATCACCACGCACCAGCTTCTCGCGGTGTCGGCATCTGGGGCAGGGTACGGCATCAAGTTCTTCAACTGCACCATTGAAAACGACTCGGCCGCCAACGGCGCTTTCGGAGTTCACACAGCCACGGCTACGAAACTCGATGTGATCATCAAGGAGTGTCAGATCACGGGTTACCGGTCGTTCCTGAAGTACGACAATACCAATGACGACGACATGGGACAGTTTCGGTTCCACAACAACGTCTTCGACGACTGCGCGTACACAAAGGCTGATGGTACAGCGCACGCACCGTTCTTCCACATGACCTGCGGTGCCAGCTCCGACCACCTCGAGTTTGACATCAGTCACAACATCTGGAAACACAGGGAAGCCGGAACTCCCTCGGAGCTGGACGGGAATCTGTGCCTGCTCTACGGAGCGGGGACAATCTCCCACAACATCTTTTCGCAGGACATCAGCTACTCCGTAGGCACCCTGCCGAAAGCATTCGTTCATTGCGGCGCCAGCGATCCCACCACTTTCGGGAGTCGCTACGGTGTTTCGGTAATCGGGAACAAGTTCTACCACAAAAAAGGAGCGGCCATCGCTCTCACCCGTGGCTCGGCCATTGGCAACGAGATCTGGGACGTAGAACGAGACAACGGACTGGAAGGCATCGTAGAGGTCGGTGGCGAAGTCATCGGAAACTACATCTACTGCGATAATCACGCGTCGGCTATCGGTGCTGTGGTCTTTGCAACCAGCGGAGAGGTTTCCGGAAACCACATTCAGGCCGACGACAACGTCAAGGGCGTGCACGTCAAGGGCGGGACGTGCAAGATCACGGGGAACACGATTGATCTGAACGGCAGCTCCAACTACGGAGTCTATCTTGACGGCCCGGCCGGGGGTACGGTGTCCGACTTCACCTACCGTTGCGTCGTTGCTGGCAACAGCATCGCCAACGCAAACACCGGTATCTACGCTGATGGGCTCTCCAATGACAACGCCGAGACCCCGTGGGGCGCGTCGATGCACGCACTCACAGGGAACACTATCAAGCTCCCTGCATCGGGAACCCCGGTCGGTATTGAAGTCTTCAAGCCCTACATGGTGATCACCGGAAACATCATCACGTCGGATAACTGGGATGATGGAGGAGCACAGGGAGAGGGTATCGAGCTCAACAACAACGACGCTATCGCGTGCTCTGGTAACTTCATCATGCCCGGTGTTACGACGGACTTCAACGGAACCGGCGGAACCGGAGTTGGTGTCGGTGCAACTGGTGCAGCAGATCTCAACCACAACTGGTACGGGTACGTGTGGGCAACACCCATCTAGTAGGTGAACCGTGCTCGACTCTCTCGTCACCAAGGCCAAGTCTTCCGACAGCACCACGTGGAAGTGGGTGCTCGGAGTCTGCATCGCCGTCCTCGTCATCGGTGCTGCCATCTGGGTCGCCTGGATGCGTAGCCGCATCGCCCGCCTGGAAGCGGAGAAGGCACTCCTCGATGAGCGAGCAAAGGACCTGGCCACCAAGGCCGCGAACGAAGAGAGTGAAGCCACAGCGAAAGCGCTGATGTCAGAAGCGACACGGCTTCGGTCCGAAGCCGCAGGACTGGACGAGCGATTTCGAACTGAAAAGGCCGCGTTCGAAGAGGCCGAGAAGCGGGTGAACGATGCAAAGAACTGGGACGACCTGGAGCACGAGGCTCGGGGCTAGCACCCTCGTCCTGCTGCTGTTCTGGGCACCGCTTGCCTCGGCCGAACTGAAGTACTTCCCCATGTGGCAGCGCCTCACCTGCGGAGAGCAGCAGTACGCCTGCTATGATTTCCCCACGAGCCAGACCATCTTGAAGGTGGATCTGAAGGTCCAGGAGATGGCTGCCGAGCTGGACGTTGCGAAGCAGAAGGTCGTGAAGCTCAATGTAGCCGCCGAGAAACTCCACGAGGCTGTTCAGCTCAAGGACGAGGAGATCGTGCGGCTCACAGTTCGCAAGGACGAGAAGCAGGAAGTGCTGGAGAAGACCACGCTAAAGCTAAAAAAGGCCGAGTCCAACCACGTTGTAAAGTGGCTTCCCTGGATCGGCCTTGCGGTGATCGTCATAGCTGGAGCCGCTTTCGGGGGCGGCTACTATCTGGGCGACAAAAGCAACTGACTACTTCACCTTGAAGATCGCGGGGCTCCCGCCGCCGCCGGTAAAGCGCACTCCGAACTCAGCCCAGCGTATCCGCTTTCCCTCCCGCATGAACGTGACCTTCAGACCGGCTCCGTATTCGGTGGGGTCTTCGGGGTTCTGTTTCCAGGAGTAGAGCGGCGCGACTTCGACGGCATCGTAGACCGGGTGCTCGATCTCGTGAGTCCCGAGTCCGCGACACAAGTAGGAGTAGGCCAACCGCTTGAGGATGGGGGTCAGCCCGAGGATGGTCTCCGTCTTGCTCATTTACCTGGTAAACCCTCCTTGGTGGTTTCAATGTAGCCGATCTGGTACGGGTGGCCCGCCCCTTCCCGGCTGACGATCAAGTGTATCCGATCGACGCCGGCGACGCAGGCGGGGCAGACGGCGCCGACAGGGCGACCGTGCAACGTTACGCTGAGCCCGTCACGCTCGAATTCTTCGCCGCACTTTGCACACTTCGCATATATCATATTGCTCTCCGCGGTTTGGGCACCGCGGCCTTTCGTTTCTTGGGAGCTTTGTGTCGCTGAACTGCCTCAAGCTCCCGCCTCCGGTTACTGTCTTCGGTGAGATAGACGTAGGCATACCGTGCGAGCCACGCTGCGTCCGCGAGGTTGTCATCGTCGGTGTCAACTCCAAGCCGCTCCCGTGCGCAGCGAATCATCGTCTCCTTGGAAGCCCCGCCGTTGTTGGAGGCAAAGATCTTGAGCCGCGCCGGTGCAACGGTGATGCACGGGATGTCGTGGAGCGCGAGCTCCAGCTTGATAACGCCTCCGAGCTCGCCCTTCGTGAACGAGCGCCCCACTGCATTGATGGCGTAGTCTTCCAACGCTACCAGGTCCGTGGGGCATGCCAGTACTGTCTCGAGGATCTGTTGGCGCAGCCACACGAGGCGCTTGCCGCCCCGGAACTTTCCGCCGCGAGCAATATCAAGGACATAGTGCCCGTCTCGGTAGCGGCACAACCCCGTCACCCCTACCGCGGGGTCGATCCCCACGACGTTGACTTCTCTCTTGCTTTGCTCTCGTGCGTGCCCTACCATTATTCAAAATAGTACGCCGTTTCCGACGGTTACCCAAGAGGAAAAGGCATGGCGACCACAGCAGAAATCGCGCAGATCCAGGGTGTCGAGCTCGTTGCCGGGACGGAAGACACCTACACGTTCAGCACCATCTCGACCATCAACTCGGTCGGGGGCGACACCGGGTTCGACCAGCTCGAACTCTTCCTCTACCGAAAGGCAGCGGACATTGCCGACGATGAATACATCCAGTTGTGCTCCGTCGGCGATCGCCTGGAATACGAGAACGACCGTGACGACGTCGATATCGGTGACTACTACAGGAAGGACGCCCTCGCCGTGAAGACGTGGGATAACATCGGAGACGCCGTTGCCTGGGCCGCTGCGGAGCTCACCCGCCTCCAGTACCTCGTCGACGACTGGGAAGCCCTCATCACCGCAGAAATGGGAACGGACACAACGACCGTCGATTCGACGAGCAGCTAGGAGACTCTGATGGCAACCAGCGCGACGCTCGAACAGATAAAGTCCGTCGAGGATCTCGGTGGCGGTGCCCAGACCTTTCGACTCGTCGTTACAGTCACCTCCGTGTCAGGCCCGGACCCGGCAATCGTCGGCTACGATTTCGATGAGAAAGAACTCCTGGTATTCGAGAAGGCCGCGTTAGCCGCTGACGACATCTACCGGAACATCGCATCGCTGGGGCAGCGTGGTCATGTCACGGGACTCCCCATCGGACGCGATGCAGTAGGCGTCGACGTTGGCGACTACTACCGAATCGACACCGCGACCATTGACACGGAGAGCGCCAAGGAGTTCGAACTCATGTGTGCACGGCAGCTGACTGACCTTCAACAGCTTGTCGATGACTGGCAGACCTACGCCGCCGGCGGCTGGGATACCACCAACACGACTCCCGTCGCAAACGCGTAAGGATACAGGATGGCCACGACCAAGATCACATCCGAGCGCGAAGCAATCCGAGTCGGTGACACGCAGTACTTCAAGGTGTACGTTTCGTGCACGGATGGCGGGGATCTTCCGGACACGTACCCCTTCGTCAAGAAGATCGTCAGTCCAGGAGACCCGCAACAGGACGTCTTCACGCGCATTGTAGAGATCGTCGACCTCGACGAGATCACGGCCAGCCGCAACGTCGCGCTGTCCAACGGTGACACGTACTTCCGGGACTCCGCATTTTCCAAACTGTACACCGACCTGGAAGTGGCAACGGCTGCCGTGCAGGCCATTCGGGACCGGCTGAACACGCTGACCACGGACTACGTTGCCTACGACGAGGACTTCGTAACGACGGGAGCAGGAGAAGACTCCGAGTACCCGTCGAGTTCTCCAACCGCCATTCAGGAATTGAAGGACGATTACAGCACAGCCCGCACGGCCTACCTCGCTGTATGGGACCAGGTCCCGGCCCTCGAAGCAGCCTACGCCGCAGGAACAGAAAAGGTTCAGTTGTATTCTGAAGTGTCTATCGCGTACAGCACGTGGCTGGAACGCCTCGGGGACCTCAAAGGAACGACCGATATCGTAAAAGTCACCTGGGACAACTACCCGGGCCTCCTTCCGGCAATCTTGACGGGCATCGACCTGTTCATGAACAACTACACGTCGCTATTCGAATACTATCAGGCAGCGACGGTCAGCGTGCCGCTGGACGTCGGGACCTGGACGAACCTCTCGGAGTCAGACCTCGGGTTGTCGGTTTCACAGCAGGCACCGGGGACGTCGACCGGAAAACTGATCGCATACGACAACACCAACCACACGGTCCTCGTGAATCCCACGGACCCGGTGGCGTCGAACGACTTCATTAACCCGAGTGCACCGGGTAGCATCGGGTTCACCATCGGGGGCACTACGACGTACACGCAGACGGACGATGGAGGAATGATCACACCGCTGGGGTCCTTCGGTCCCAACATCCAGGACCTCAAGGCACGCCGGGACCTCCTGTTCACGCAAGCCCAGACTCTGGAGAGCGCGAACGCCAAGTACACCGCCACGGGATACACGTCACTGCTTCTCATGATCTCGGACTTCACCGCTGCCACGCTCGAGTGGGAAACGAAAGCACAGGAAGCAGCGCAGGAGCTGGGAAGCATCTACGAACAGGTGGCGGAGATCACCGCTGACGCAGCCACAGCTTACGAAGCTGTGCAGTCTGCCTATGAGGCAGTTAAAGAAGTCTGTCCGAATTGGAGCCCCAGCGCCGACGAGGTATTCCCGCCGGCGCCGGAGCTCAAGTTCGGAGCTTAGTTCTCTTCCTTCTTCTCGAGCGGCGTCACGTTGTTGGCGAAGATAGACGGGAGCGCGCCGAACTCCTTCCGAAGATCTACCACGCGTTTGAGACTTTCGACTCTGAAGTCGTGAACGTAGTCTCGTCGCCGCGGATGCCGCGCCGTCACGTCGAAGGCGCCATTGTACCACGCGATCTCCTGATCCGCGTAGTTGTAGGGTGACAGATTGGAGTGCTGACAGAGCTCTGCGTAGAGATGCAGCGCTTCCCACGACATCTCGGGGGCATCTCGAAGGGCGACACGCTGATACGTACCGTCCGACTTTCGCACGGGAGTGTGCAACAGAGTCATCGTTTCATCCCACGTGAAGATCGGATCTTCGATACCTGGACCGCGTCCCGTGGTCTGAAAGAAGATAACGTCATCCAAGCCCGTCGTGCAGCGCCCCAGCACCAGCGTGCAGTCCCACAGCTTAACTTCTCGGCCGGCGTTGCGGGCGATGAAAGCGATCTGTTCCCGAGAGAGCGTGTTGTGTCCCTGCCACCAACGGTTGAAGGCGGGCGCAAACTGATCTTCGGAGAACGGGCCCGGAATCAGAGCTATTGGACCGTGGTAGTTGTGCTTCGGTGTTTGCCCCTGACACTTTCCGGGGTCTCCCCAGTAGCGGCCACCGTACGATTCTGACGACCGCTCGCAATAGCCGTAGAAGCAGCACTCCGTACGGCAACGCTTCAGCGCCTTCCGCGTGATCGCCGCCTGCTTCGCTGCGATGCTGGCCCGTGACTGATTTGCTATGAGCTCCTTTTCGTTGAAGACAACTTCGCTGGCGCAAACGAATCCCGGAGAGAAGGGATGGTCCACCGTGTTCCGCGGCGTCGTATATCGAAACGGCGCTGCGGGGTTCACCATCTTACGAAGGTAGGCTCCGAGAGGGTTCTCGTCCATCACCAGGTCATCCAGATACCAGGTCCGTTCCCAGTCGGGCGGCCAGTCGAACGCTGCGAGATCTGCGCCGCTCTTCTGGAGATGAATCTCGAGGTTGTTGGTCAGGCAGGTATCCTCGATTGAACACGCGTGGCAGTGCTCAGTAATCCGCTCGAGCCTGAAGCAGTGAGCAAATACGTCGGAGAGCGGTACAATCTGCACGGCGTGCCCCGGCACGCGGACGCCCACGACTGCCTTGTGTGGCATCGTTCGAAACGTATTGTCGAAGAAGCAGGGACACGGCGCAACGACCGTGTTGCTACCACACGGAACGAACCACATGGGGGTGTCGTTCGCAATCTCACCTATGAAAGGCTCCGCGCAGATTCGATGGATGAGCTCCTCCGAGTGCCCATAGAAAACAAGCGCAGCGCCCGACTGCTCGACGTCCGGACGTCGGTCTTCGGGATGGCCAGTCCGGCGGCGCCAAGCGTCGCGTCTGAGCGAGCTGTTGATGGCAAATGTGAACCAGGTTTTATCATCCATCGCTGAAGTCCACCTCGTCTGCCGTTTCCTCCGCGTGCATATCAACCGCCGCGTCGAAGAGCTTCTGGAGATGCCCCGACTTGATGGGGTCAATCTGCTTGAAGTAGTTCAGCTTGCCCCGGATGTGCGAGATGAGAGCGCCGATCGATTCCTTGTCGGCGCGCTCGCACTGGGACGCGAATCCGTGCATCATACAGTTGTGGATCATGCACCGGACGTGCATGTAGTCCGTGCGCTGTACGTTGGGCTTCTCGTTGACCACGATGCCCAGCACCTTCTGCCGGTTCCAGTAGGGCTCCGTCCGCGTCTTATTCTCGTTGATGGTGAAGCCCGCCTCCTTGACACGAGCTCGCACGAGATTCACAACGGCTGCGACGCCCTCGCGTGTCGGCTTGTCCGGGTGCGAGATGTCAATGTCATCGGAGTACCGGGTGTACACCCAGTCCGGTCCCAGCTCTTTCAGTTCACGCATGATGGTTCGGTCAAAGCGCTGGTCCGCCACCAGGTTGGCCACCATCCCCGAGGTCGGTGCCCCCTGGGGAAGGAAGTTCTTGTAGGTAACCAGGTCTGCCATCAGGCTGGCCACACGGTGCGCATATCCCAACGACCGAAAGTAGTGTCGCACCATCGCGCGCTTCACGCTCGGAAAGAAGTCCTTGATGTCCATCGAAATGATGACACCCTTTCCGACGTGCTGCTGGGCCGTGGCCATACAGCTGCGACCGGGAACGTAGGCGCCGATGTGCTCGCCGACGGGGATAGGGTTCAGGAACTTGGAGAGCATCACCTTCTGAGCCCGCTTCAAACGCTTGTCCGGATCTTGGATTCCCCGCTTGCCCGTACCCTTCCCGCGCTTGTCGATGTCGAAGGTGTTGTAGAGCTTGTTCTTTTCCAAGATGAAGAACCACAACGTCCGGTTGTGGATTCCCAGATGGAAGGCTAGGGACATGTCGTCGATCGCCAGCGGCAGGCTGTGCTTGACGCCGCGATACTCGATGAGGTCAATCATCGTGGAGTGGTAGCTACTCATCGGACGGACTCTCCTTGTCGAGCTGCTGAACGATCTTTCGGTACTCTCGAAGACCACGGCGGAAATCACTGATCTGCGCACGCGCGAGGTTGTCGTAGCAGGCCTCCTGCCCGAACTGGCAGCGCCCATTGAGCGCCTCGAGGTTCTTCGGACATGCGACGCAAACCGGTTCGATGCGTTCACCCTCGACGATGAAATACGTCTTGGCGCAGATGGAATCTCGGGTGAGCGCCTTGAGATTTGCGTCAGCCTGGGCCGCACGCTCTTCGGGAGACTTGTAGTTCGGCGGCTTCTTGTAGGGCTTTCCCGCCTTGGTGAGGCGCTGCTTCTTCTGCGTCTCATCGGTGTCCGACTTGTGCTGCGACAGCGACTTGATGCGCGGCCGTGCCGTCAAGTACATCGGACCAACGTTGCCGCGACCACGGTGATGCTGAAGGTGAAGGATGGGAACGAGGACCACGTACAACTGCGGGTCCTCGAGAACCGCTTCGATGGGAGAGCGGCGCTCAGCACGCTTCTCCAACTTCTTCTGTCCCTTGCGCCGGAATGCGTGGGAGGTGGCGCCCTTATTTTTCCGGGCCTCTGCTGTTCCTCCCACGACTTTCTTGAGCCGTTTCAAGAAGCGCTTGGTCAGCGGGGTCACCAACGAACAGGGGAAGTACTTGGCGAGGAGTTCCTCCTCGTCTCGCCGGAAAAAGTACACCCGGTCCCAGGGGAACTCGGTGCCGGCGAGGGTTCGGTCGACGCGCAGGACGACCGCATTTCTTGTGGGCATGCTCTCTCCTACTTTTCGTACGGACGTGTATAGATTACGCGACCGTAGTTCTCATCAGGCCTCGTTCCGCCGGGAGTAATGATCCAGGCAAACGGGCACTTGAGCCGGCTCTCCTTGTGTGGCGCGGGCGCGTATCCATCGGTGAAGTAGAATGCAACGTCAGGATCGATTTCCTGCGCACGACGAAGAGCCGGGTCGAACGACGTCCCTCCTCGGCCGTGCGCCTTGTGCTCGATCTTGTCGTTGGTTCCCAGGATGTACTCGTACTCCACGGCCGCGTCGCAGTGGATCACGTGGATCTTGATTTCCTTGTCGGCTTTCTGGAGGCCGAGTAGCTCGTTGTGCGCCATCTCCAGTTCACGGGCACCCATCGATCCGGAGGTGTCTTCCATGAATGCAACGGTGAACTTCCGGTCCTTCTTCTTCCCCGGAAACGGCATCAGCTTTGGCATTCCAATGTAGCGACGACGCATCCGTGCGCAACTGCGCCGCCAGCGGTAGCGCCTTGTGCTCACCACCCAGTCACGAAGAAGCTGCGTCCACGGGATCTGCGGCTTCTTGAGGAGCTTCTCGATGACCTCGGCAACGTTTCTAGGAATAGTGCCGCGGCTCTTCTTGTGGTCGTCGACCGCCTTCTGCAAGACGTTGCGAACCTGGTAGCCGAGCTCGTCAGCCAGCGACGTCTTGTCGTCAGCGGCGGCATCCTTGTTATCGGCGTTGTCCCAGTCAGCGTGGTTGGCCAGGAGCTTCTCTCCAAGGCCGAGCTCCTCTTCCTCCTCGCCCTCACCGCCGGCGCCGGCACCACCGCCGTCCTTCTCCTCCTCGCCCTCACCGCCAGCGCCGCCCTTCTTCTCTTCGCCCTCCTTCTCCTCCTCGCCCTCACCGCCAGCGCCGCCCTTCTTCTCTTCGCCCTCCTTCGGCTTGTCGCGCGGCCCCTCTCCGAACATGGAACCCTGGTCTCCACGCGGACCGTTGAAACCCGCCTTGTCGAGGAGAGACATGAGCGCTTTCATCGAGATCTTCTTGACGTTGATGTCGCGCATCAGCCGAGCAACGTACCACTCGTAGGACTTATCCTTCGGGATCTTGTCGAATTGACCGTAGCCCGGAACCACCCACTCGCTGGCGTGCTCCTTGGCGTAGGGTGACGACGAGACCAGGAGGGTGTTGACGGCCATGTCCGCGGCGAACGGGGCCACGATCCGGATCTTGGCCAGCGCCTCCTTGTCTCCCGCGTACCGAGCCTCAAGCTCCAGGTGGCGAGCCAGATGCTCGAGCACCAGGTGCAGGCACTCGTGCTCCGTGACAGCCACGACCTCATCAAAGGTGGCCTTGGCTACCCATGCCTTGTTGTAGAGGAGCACGAAGTGTCGGTCGCGCACGGTGACCGCCATCGCCGGGTAGCGGGTGGTCTCGTGGGTCTCCAGCGCGGCCAGAATGCGGGCGTAGAAATTGTTCCCACGCCCCGAAACCATGTAGCAAAAGAAGTCGTTCAGACTCGCATCCACGGAACACCCCTCTTCTCAAAACGACTTGTGTTACGGATATTTGTGGCATACTATTCGGTAGGCAACCCGAGGAGGATTGTACCGTGGAGCCGAAGATCATCGATCAATTCTCGGACCCCAGCTTCCGGAAACTCGCGCAGATCATCCGGCGTCACCCCGAGTCCCAGGAGCTCATCAAGACGGCCGAGATGGACCCTGAAGCGAATGGTCGGCGGCCCTCCAGCGCATTCGCCGACCCAATCGGCCGACGCTTTCCCATCGACACGCCGGACCACGCGGTCCTCTCGCGTCTCTACATGGAGAAGCAGGCCGGCGTCGACCCCGCAGTCCTGGCAGCCTGTGACAAGGCTTTGGACCTGTACGGTGTCGACCTCGATCTCCAGGAGAAGATCGCCACGCCGAGGGAACAGCCCTTCGACGAAGACGACTACCTCCTGCCGGAGATCCGACGCATGGTGGTCAAGACGGCCGAGGATGTTCGCGTCGCCGCGGACGTTATCTGCCAGAACCACCGGTCGATGGACGTCGACAGCCGGGCCCAAGCCTGCACGCGCCTCGTGAAGAAGGGCGTAGCCCTGAACATCCCGCTGCCTCCGGACATCCTGAAGTTCGCCGGCGTGACGATGTGTGACACGAACACTCTCTGTGACTGGCTCGGTGCACGCGCCGCAGCCACGACAGACGAGACGATTCGCTGGGGCTACGACAAGCTGGCCAACGAGATCAAGGCCTTCCCGGTGCTGTGCGGCGACCGAGACGAGCTCATCAAGGTGGCCGCGGCCATCGGAGAACTCGACGAAGCCGCGGGGCTGGGACAGCACTACGACCGCCGCCTGCTCGACCCGCTCCGTACCGTCTTCAACACCACCAAGGTGGCCGACGACATGCTGGAACTGGGCGGCGCGCAGGTGCCGGTCGAGCAGCTCCTCTCGGTAGACCCGCAGGTCTACCGCGATGTCTTCGGAGAAGACCTCGCTGCCGAGTTCGTCGACGCCGACGGTGGCATCGACCTGGAGCAGCTCAAGATCATCCTGCCGACGGTGCCCTACGATCTCCAGAAGGCCCTCGCAGCACAGATGGGAGCCTGATCATGCTCAAGATTGCTTTTCAGCTTGGTGTTCAGCAGGCCCTGGCCGATCACGACGTTGACCGTCTGACCAAGGAAGCCAGCAAGGCGGGCCTCGCACGGCGCGCCCTGGACTTCGCAAAGGCCAACAAGGGCCTCACCGCAGGTGTCGGGCTGGCGGGTGCTGGCGCCCTGGGCGCCGGAGGCTACTTCGGCGGGAAGCATCTGCTCAAGGAAGACGAGCCCGGCTTCCTGGAGAGCGCCGGTGACCTCGCTCAGGGTCTGACGAGCGACCCGCAGCTGATGCAGAGCCTTCTCGGCGCTGCCATGGGTGGCGGCGGCATGGGCGGCGGGATGCCCCAGGGAGCCATGGGCCTGTCGGCCGGTGGCGGTGGTGGCTTCCCGCCCAGCCCGTCGTACGGTGCTCAGATGGGCGCGATGCCCATGGATCCCTACGAAATGCAGGGCGGCTACGGCGGACATCTGCCTCCGCAGTACTGATGCCCACGGCCAAGCGCTACCGGGACATCCTACTGGACGAGGACGCCACGGCCAGCGCCGTGTTCGAAGCAGCCAAGCGTGTTCTTGGCCCGTCCTTCGCAGCATGGGAACCCGAAACGATCTGGATGGACCTGGAAGATGCTGGCATCGACCTGGGTCTGGAAAACCGGGACAAGCTCCTGGCGTGTACTACCCTCCTGGCTACACGAAGTTTCTACTGGGACGCTGCCGTGTTCGAGAACACGTCGATGGCGTTCAACGACATCCCGTCCGCACCCGACGCACTCCAGGAAGCAAGTCCGGGCGAGATGTCGTGGGCCGTGTTCGAAGCCAGCTACTTCTTGCAGCGTGAATTTCAGGCGGAAGGATCGTTCGACTACGAACCGGCGAAGTATGCCGCGGTGAGCCTTTTTCGCTCCGGCTTCCTTGTCGCCCCCGAGATGCTCGCGTTCGCCCAGGAAGAGCTTGACCGCCTCAACCAGGGTCACCGAGACCTGAAGCCGAAAGTCGAGCAGCGATGGTCCAAGCTGGACAAAGCAAAGCTCACCGAACTTCAGCTCGACGAGGCGCCCTCCGACATTCAGATCGGCTACCTGGCGGCAGTCCATCTGTACGTCGAAGAGCGCGCTCGTCGTCTGAAGCGCGAGATCGCGGCGCTCGGTTAGCCGGCTTTCTCGTCGCTGTGGATCTCCTCCTCGACGTTCTCGTGCGCGTTGAGAATGCGCATGTACACCTCGCGGAACGCCGGCTCGTTCGAGAGCGCCCGCGACAGCTTGGACTTCAGATCCGTATCGGAAGTCTCGTTGAGGTGCTTCGTGATCTTGACGAAGAACGCGTTGGCCATGTCGTGAGGCAAGTCCTTCGAGAAGATCGACACGTTCCCAACAACGTCTTCGACCTCGAAGTTCCCCGACGACAGCGCCGACGCCACGGACTCGCAAACGTCTGTCAGCTCCCGGTGCTTGTGGCTCTTGACGAGCGACAGGACCTTCTGCTGCGCGGTTTTCGAGTAGCTTCCGAGAACCTCGGCCGGGCTGATGGCCGTAGCGTGGTCCTTGTAGTAGCCGATGAACGCCTCAGCAGTTCCAGCACCGACGAGCCCAGCCAGCTGAATGCGCAGGATGGGGAGCATGTCCTCGACCGAGACGCCCTGCTCGGCGGCCATCTGCTCGCACGCCTTCAGGGCATTGCTGACCTTCTCCCACGAAGCCGGGTTCGCGTAGATCTTTCCGGCGTCGCGGCTGTTGGTGTCGATCAGGGCGTCGCGCTGGATATCAACATATCCCACCACGATCGAGTGGATGTTCCCACGACCGCGGGCCCACTCGAGCCAGACGTTGGCGTCCGGACGCACGCCCACGAAGCAGAGGCGCCGGCGGAACGCGGGATCCTTCTCGGCCTCGTTGACCACGTAGTTGTCTTCGGACGGGTTCATCGCCGCAGCAACGTAGACATGGTCCGGCAGTGTGTAACTGCCGAAGCGCCGCGCCTCCATGACGGTGAAAGCCGCGTTCATCACCGGCTTTTCACCCCTGTTCCACTCATCGAAGACGAGGATGGTGGGGCGCTTCGAGTTGATGATGTCGAAGACAGACTCCTCGGTGAGGAAGCGGTAGCTGTTCCCGTCCTTGTTCGGGACCGGGATTCCAGCGATGTCCTCGGGCTCGCGGTGGGCGAGGTACATGAAGACAACGTCCCAGTCATTGTCCTCTGCGATCTGGCTGAAGATCTGCGTCTTCCCGATGCCAGCGACGCCCACCAGGCACGCGACCTGATGACTTCGGAAGGTCATCTCGATCATCTTGCGTACCTTGTTGAGCGGCGCCGTCAGAATTCCCAGTCGTTCCCAAAACTTGTTCTGGTCCTGTGCTGCCTCTTGATCCGCCACAATCTCCTCCGTATGATAGAATCATGAACAGTGCGCCGCCGCTCCTTTCGCACGCCCTCACGCGATCCCACGTCGCGCAGAGACTTTTGCGTTTGGACGGACGACAGTATTCCTTGTACGACTACCCATTCGCGCCGGCAGTTTTCAACTGTGGCGCCGCAGATGTTCTCCTGAAGACCGGACGACAGATATCAAAGTCCGTTACCTGTGCGGCGCTCATCATCGCCAACAGCGTAGCGATTGACCACTTCAAGACCCTCTACGTTTCTCCGACCAGAGAACAGACGAGCCGGTTCAGTAATACTCGGCTCTCAAAGATCATCCACTACTCTCCGCACGTCCGCGCTAACTACGTCGACCCATCGTTGCCCAACAATGTATTGCTCCAGCTGTTGAAGAACGGCTCGGAGATCGCACTCTCCTACGCCTGGGACGACCCGGACCGTATTCGCGGTATCACCGCTGACTGGGAGTTCCTCGACGAAATTCAGGACATTGTTTACGACATCATCCCCGTGATCAAGGAGTGCATGGGCAACTCCGACTTCGCGTTCACGACCTACGCGGGGACTCCCAAGTCGATGGAAAACACCATCGAGTTCCTCTGGCAGCGCAGCTCGCAGTCCGAGTGGATCATGCAGTGCGAGGGCTGTGACAGCTGGAACTACGTGGACAGCGTCAAGTCCATCGGCAAGAGTGGTATCATTTGTAGGAAGTGCGGAAAGTATCTCAACCCGCGGATCGGGCAGTGGTACGACTTCAACCCCAACGCAAAGATGAAGGGGTTCCATGTACCGCAGCCGATCCTTCCCCGTAACGTCGAGCAGCCCCGTCGATGGGAACGCATCGTTCAGAAGATGGAGGACTACGGAGAGTCCCAGTTCATGAACGAGGTGATGGGAGTTTCATCAGACATCGGCAGCCGGTTCATCTCGCAAGCCGAGCTGATGGCATTATGCGAAGACTACTTCATTGGGCTGCCGGTCGCCCCGTCAATTCTCCGCGGCATCCGAACTGTCGTAGGCGGAGTAGACTGGGCCGGCAACGGAGAGGGATTCAAGTCCCGCACCGTGGCGTGGGTCTTCGGTCTGACCGAAGACTACAAGTTGAAGACGCTCTACTACCAGATCTTCGCCAACGCCAACCAGATTGAGGACGTCGAGGAAGTTGCGAAAATCTTCGAACAGTGTGACTGCCGCTACGTCATGGGCGACGCCGGCGAGGGGGCCGTGGCCAACTCCGCGTTGCGTGACCGCCTTGGCGCTCACCGTGTCGGGCAGGCTCAGTACGGCGGCGGCGCCGGCTTCGCCAGCCTCATTCGCTGGAACAAGCAGGGCACACGATACCTCGTCAACCGCAATGCTGCGATCGATTCGTATATGCTTCAGTTGAAGAAGTCCGGGGTCATCTTCCCCACGGCGCGACAGATGGCCACGCCCATCCAGGACATCCTCAACGAGTATCAGGAGAGCGGGCACTCCGGACAGGGCGGTGCGGTGCGCACGTTGTGGAAGCACGCACCGACGGCACCCGACGACTGTCTCCAAGCCCAGGTCTTCTGCTGGCTGGCGATGAAGGTTGTCCAGGGTGACATAGAATTCTACGAGAGGGACGCGTAGCCCACCTACCGGGGATAGGTCTTTGAGAGCGAGTTTAAGTCAGCTGAGGAAGTCCGACGGCTCAGGTGACTTAAACGCGTGAGCAAAGATTTATCCAGGTTCTGGTAGACTCAGGCGACTAGCGTGCGTAATGCAAACATGTGATGGCCCACGTGTTTGCGCGTGCGCGGCCGAGCGTGACGGAGCGCCCAACGCGGGAGTGCGGGAGGCGTTGCGAAGCTGTGTCTCGACGACCCGCCGTGGTCCGCAGGCGCGGAGGTTAGCGAGGTAGAGCGTTTGTCACTATCCGACCTGTGCTGCCGTGTTACACGGCATAGTGTTGTTGGTCAACACGCCTCTAGGTGGGGCATACGCGCCCCTCTCGTAGCGGAACCCTTCCGTTTGCGTATTTGAATCGGCGCGATCTAAGTCCAAGGCGAACGCGCAGATCGGGCGGCAATTTTCGCGGAGTATGACGAAGCCGTCAGACGTAGCGAAAATTGACGACCGATAGAGGAAAGAGAGCCTTGGACTTAGACCGCCAGGAACGGAGCGCGTTGCGCGCCCATGCGGTCAGACCCGCTTTGCCAAACGGAAACTTGCCTACGTATTTATACTGCGGGGATGTCTTCAAGGCGTCTGCGATCGTCTCCTTGGCCTCGAGGGGAATCGCCGAGCAGTACGAGCGAGACGAAGTCGAAGCTGTAGGACATGGTGAACGACGTTGCGTCGCTCCGGCCTGATGAAAGCCTACTAGGCAAGTGTTTACGCAGTAAATCAGGTGGGGTCGTCTTCTGCTCTCTTCCTCCGATTCTCCTGGTACTTCTGAAACCAGGGGACGATAGCCGCGGGCATCATGAAGTCAGCCAGGAGACCGGATGCGTAGAGCCGAAAGGGCTCTCCAGACGTCACGAACTGAACGGGAGTGAAGGTGTATCCGACCCCGTCTTCGCGAGACGAAATGAAAACAGGGTCCCTCACTATTATTATACCATCTTTCCGTTCCGTTTCCTGACCGCCCAACGCCATGCCACCAGTGGCCGGCAGGTACATCCGGAAGAGAGGATCAGCCTGCTTTTTGCGCTGTGCCATTGTACTTCTCCAGCTTCGTGACGTCGCCGTAGGTCGGTCCGACTTCCACATCGTACAGGAAGGGAACCGGCAGCCACGCGAACTTTTCCTTCACGCGGTCAACGATCCAGTGATCGAGGAACGGCTTCAGCTTGTGCAAGTTTCGCTCGGGCATCTCGAACACCATGCTGTCGTGCACAGTGATGAGCATCCGAGCTTCCAGATCTGCGAAGTGTTCATCCATCTCACACAGCTGGGAGACGACGAGGTCGGAGCTGGTGCTCTGAATCTTGAAGTTCACAGCTTCACGGAGGGCGTCGTTCATCAGCTTCGAGCTGACGTGAGCCAGCTGGAAACGACGGCGCCGTCCGAAGAACGTCTTGACCTCGCGGTTGGTGCGGACCTCATGCTCGACTTCACTGACGTAGGCCCGCAGCTCGGGGAACTCCGTGAAGAGGAAGTTCTGGAGCCACTCGGCGTACTCCTTGGTGCTGTCAATCTGCTGCATGATCTTGTAGGGGCCGGCACCGTAGAAAGTACCGAACACCGTCCGCTTGCAGTTGGTCCTCTTCTTCTTGATCTCGGGCTCTTCCTTCCGAGCCTGCACCTCCTCGTAGGGCATCTTGTAGGCTTTCGATGTCACCAACGAGTGAACGTCCATCCCCTTGTTGAGCGCTGCGATCATGGCCGCGTCTCTCGAATAGGCCGCGTACACGCGGAG
>Ga0307377_10001728_pt1 | contig 26835 bp, 24 predicted proteins | sample TR3MG_FD_202535 | JGI IMG/M metagenome (GOLD analysis project Ga0307377, IMG submission 202535) | Soil microbial communities from Risofladan, Vaasa, Finland - TR-3 | ecosystem: Environmental > Terrestrial > Soil > Coastal area > Acid sulfate soil | place: Finland: Risofladan, Vaasa | collected... | reverse complement strand
CGTCCCGCAACGAGGAGCGTTCCTACTTTGAAATTGTCGATGCCATTCGCGCCCATGGCGTGAGGCCGGCGGACGACGTGCGGCAGCTCTGGCGCCGCCTGTTGTTCAACCTGCTTATCACCAACGTCGACGATCATTTGCATAACACGGGCTTCCTGCATGTCGCGAACGGCCTGTGGCGACTGGCCCCCGCGTTCGACATCAACCCGTTTCCGGACAAGGCCAACGAATCCAAGACCTGGCTCTCGGAAGAGGACGGCCCCATTACAGCCGTGTCGGACTTGATCGTGCGCGCATCCTATTTCTCGCTCGGCCCGGACGCGGCGCTGGCAGCCCTGGCGGAAGTGGTTCGTGCCGTCTCGGATTGGAGGGCCGTAGCAATGAGCGCCGAAGTCGGATTGAAGGCCAAAGAGCTCGATGACTTTGCGCCGGCGTTCGAGCACGAGCAACTGCTGCTGTCTCGCTCGCTTCTAAAAAAGTGATATGCGTCGATCATAGCCGGAAGCGCCGGCGAACCCGTTCAGGAAGGCCTAGCTGCCGTCGTGCGCGTTACTGCAGCGCGACCGCGATGCTCGGCACGGGATCGTTCGTGCCGCCTACGGTACATGAAGTTACGCTCGCCCTGACATTCCCGGTCGAAAAATTGCCGTCGTCCATTTTGTTGTCGATATCCTGCGCGACCTGGCACGGGGCATTGAGAACTTCGATCACGTTCCTGGTGCTCGACGGAAAGGAGTATGTAGTAGCGGCGATTGCGCTGGCAGATGCTGCAATGGCTCGGATGGTGACGATCCCGCCGGGCAGCGAAAACGTTATTGATCCGGTGCCCCCTTTGATCAATCCGGCATCGAAAAGATGCAGGGGGACACACGCTGACTCCCCTGAATCGATCTGACCGTCGCCGTTGCCGTTCGCGGTGGCCGAGCAGGATCCGGCGACGACACCTGGAATCACAGTCGTTGCATTTGGGATGTCTCCCGGCAGGTAGCCATATCGCGATCGGAATTGCGCTATCGCCGAAGAGAGGCTTCCTATGGCGGACTGAATCGCTTGAGATTGCGAGGTCCCGATCAGACCCGTGGTTCTCATAATTGCTGTGAGCAGCAGTCCGATGACTACGATTGCAATCGCTAGCTCGACGATGGTGAACCCCCTTGCGCGAGGCCGCTGCGGACCAAATTGACGAATCGGCATCACAAGCCGGCAATATCAATCATGGCAAGTAGCTGGCTAAGGCCCCTTGGATCTCTGCGACGCTTACGTTTAACACTATGTCGTCGCTCGTTCCAAAGGTTTTATCCGGACCAGCTGAGGTGAGCTGAATGGCAGTTGAACTGGATGTTGGCTGGGCGCTGGAAATACCTCCTCCCCAGCCGCTGCTTGCCGCTGTCGAGTTCACAACGTATTTATAATAGTTGCCCCAAGGACCGATCGCGTCGGAGGAAACCAGCCCGAGGTCGCTATACGGGACATTTCCACTCGTTGTTCCAGCGGTTGCAATGCCGTTCGTGCCGCTAGCCGCATACGGAAGATACCTACAATAAGGTGTGTAACCGCTCCAGTTGCAACTGGTACTACCCCTGCCCGTGGAGTGACTCATCGCATACCCGATTGCCGCTGTCTTGATCTTCTGAAATTCGGCACTCACCGTGCTCGTCATTGCTGCAGGTGTTTGCAGCGATCCATCGAGATAGAGCGGGCCGACGAGGTCGTTGGCGGTCATGTATAAGACGATATCGTCGAATGCTCCCCCGGTAGCAGTATCGGAGGTCGTCGCATCACGCTGGTAGAAAGTGGTGCCGCCACCGCCATCCGCATTCAGATATTCATCAGTAGTGGAAGCAGGCATCGTGTTCCGGGTACCGCCGATGGTGTAGGCGCCCAGCCCGTTAGGCCCATGCGATACGATGACCGCGACGACGCCCGTGGCGAGCGTGCTGGAGGTCCCGGTACTTGTGCGGGTATTTACGGTGATGAGGCCGCTATTGCCCGAATAGAAGTTAGCGGTGCGGGTCCAATCGGTGTTCGTACCAGTGTTCGATACCTGGTAGCTGAAAAAATCGCTCCACCCGTCTTGAGCCGCATCCCGGGGAAGACCGAGCGTTACGTATGGAACTATGCCGAACTGGGCCGAACACGCGGTCGTCGTATCGCCGGCCGTCGCTCGGTTTTCCTTGCCGTCCGGCGCAGTGAAATCGGTATCCGGGCACGGAAGCCTGCTGTTACTGCGGAGGTAGTTGATCAGGGCCTGCTTGATCGTGGCCTCCTTCTGGATCGTCGTCGAGTATGCCTGATTCGTTCGTGCAGCATTCATCGCCGCGAGTCCCATCGTCATCATGATGCCGATGATTACAACGGCGATCGCAAGCTCGACCAAAGAGAATCCCGCTTCGGCAACGCGGCGCGCTCGCTGCTTCGAAAGATCGCTTTGGGGATGTCGGGGATGAGCCATGATTATTTTTTTAGTATATCCGCTTTTTCGGAGAACAATGCCGCTTCCGGCCGTTATGCATACCCATCTGCAGCGGCCGGGACCGGCCATTCGATCAGGGTGAGATTCATCGGCTGTTCGGTCGGTGCTGGCGTTTGTGGGGCGTCTTTGAAGAATCGCTGGTCCAGGGCGCGGCTCTCTCGATCGATACTCGCGCCGGGATTCGCGCATCGAATAGGGGCAATTGCGGGTTTGCAGGCAGGAGGTCGCGCTTCGAGAGCGTGAACCGGACGTAAGCAGGCCTGCGCTCAAAGCCGTACATTGGTTATTCGGAAACTTACCTTAGCGCTTCGTATTCTTTGTACCCTCCTTCTTCATGCGCGCCTCTATTTCCCGCAGCCGGTTGTTCAGGAACCTGAGCTCGTGGGGGTCGGTGACTTCGCCGCTGGCGACCAGGCCGCCGATCATGATCCGCGCCGCTTGCAGTTCGTTCAAATCTTCGCGGATGAAGATTCCCATTTCCTTCACCCAATACGGCACATTCTTGGCCGTGGTGTACTCCTGCAAGGCATGCGCGTACTTGAGCGCCAGGGGCATGTCTTTCAGCCGGCGCTTGGCGACGACGACGGCGTGCGCGAGCCAGGGCCAGCGCCGGTTCGGATCCAGCAGGAACTGGCGGTAGATGAAATCGCACATGCTGCGCGCGCGGGCTTGATCCGGAACCTCGGCGTACAGGTTGGCGGCCGCGAATAGCGGATATTGTCCCTTGGGGTCGAGTTCGAGCATGCGCGAAAGCCAGGCTTCAATGACGGTGTAATTCAGGTCCTTGTAGGGGACCATGCTGCCGGCCTGGTAATCGAAGGACTGCAGTTGCAGCATCATGATTTTGGCCAGCGCGATGGGTTCGCCCAGGCTGGCCAGCCGCAGGAACGCGGCGGAAGGCGGCGGCAGCAGGTCCGGCGCCTGTGCCCGGGGTTTGGGCATCGCGGCGTGCAGGCCGAGCTGCAGCGCCAGGCCGGCGGCCAGCAGGGCCAGCACCGGCGCGGAAACATGACTCAGCGGGCGTTCGTCGCGCATCGGCTACTCTGTTTTTACCCGAAAATTGCGACCGTCTACAAGGAAAAACCCGCCGAAGCGGGTTTAGAATTCCTTTTCCAGGCCGGCCTGTTTTAAGACTGCATTTGCTGTGTGGCGTGACTTGATCTTGCTATCGACGGTGAAGTTTATCCCGGAAACCGGGCTGTACCATATTTCGTGATCGCCCTTGCCGTGGCGAACCTTCTTGCACTTTGCTGCCGCTAGAATCTTCTTGAGTTTCGCGGCGTAGTCAGCCACATAAACCTCATGCAGCTTGTCGATAGGCAATCGCGGTCAGTTCGCTGTTGACCTGAAACAGGACTTTGTCGTCGCCATGCGGATAGTCGTTCGCATCCAAAAGCTCGGGAATTATTACCTGCAGCTTCCTGACTAGCGCATCCATGCTATCTGCTTCTGTTGCCAGACCTGAAATATCGTTGCTGGTGGCAACCCAGACCTTTGCCTCGTCATCCCATGTTGCATGGACGATAAAGGGCTTCGATTTTTTCATGCTCACCCCCGACTGGAAATCGCTTTGGCTGTAAATACGCAGCCTTTTCAGCATTACGCCAAATTGAATTGAGTATATGCAAACTGGTTCAAGTAGTCCACCATCGACGCGCTCATCAGCGGGCGTTCGTCGCGCATCGGCTTCAGAAATTCTTGCGCTGCAGGTCGAACAGGGCGGCGCCGCACAGCAGCACCATGTAGACCGCGGTCTGCGCCAGAAAGTGCATGACCTCGGCCGCCGTCGGAGCGGCATAGATCAGCCAGCCGGTCTGGGTCATGCGGTCCAGGCTGGGCAGCAGGAAGGCGATCGCGTTGACGACGTGATCGACTACTTTTTGGCCGAGGCTGGACGTTTCCGACAAGGGACTGGCGGCCATGATCTGCAGCGCGCTGATCGAGCGCGAGAGCAGATAGAAGCCGGCGACGGCAGCGAGCGCCGACATCACCTGCGTCAGCGAGAACACGCAGAACAGCGAGAAAGCGGTCACCAGCAGCAGTTCGCAGGCGAGAGACAGACCCCACAGCGCGACCCGCGCCGGCGGCGCGAACAAGGCGAGCGGCAGGCTCGCGATCACGGCGAGCGCAAGCGCGACCGCGGCGTAGCCGGCGAGCTTGCCGAAAAAATAGCTGCTGCGCCGCAGCGGCCGCGAAAGAATCAGTTCCATCACCTTGTCGTTGAATTCGCGCACCATGCTGGTGACGACGAAGGTCGCCAGCATGAAGACGGCGCCGATGCGCAGCAGGGCGCCGAGCAGCGCGGCCTGGATCTGATTGGATTCGGTGATCGCGATTTGCTGCAGGAATTGGGTAAACGCAAGTCCGGCCGCCACCAGGATCAGCGCCAGCCACAGCAGGCGGTTGCGTACGGCCTCGAGCAGGGTGTAGCGGGCGATGGGCAGGATATGGCGCAGCATGCTAACTCAAACCTTTAATAGTCCACATTATGTCATTCCGAGCAAGGTGGGGCGAAGGGCCCCCCCTTCTTGGCGAGGAATCTGCTGTTGCGTCAAACAAGAAGCAGATTCCTCGCTACGCTCGGAATGACCCCATTTGAAAAGTCCAGAAATGCGTTCTAAGGGAATACCGGACGCGCCATTCTCAGGTTAAACTGCACGCACATCAAGTGCGAGCACCATGGCCACCGCTACCCTGACGCGCGCTTACCCGGTCCTGATCACCCGCTACTGGCGGCTGACGTTCGTCGCCATGCTGGTGCTGCTGCACCTCACCGCGATGCGCGGGGTCGAAGACATCTGGGCGCGCGCATTGATGCTGGCGCACTTCGGCCTGTTCATCCTGTGGCAGCCGTTCATGCGCGGCGAACAAAACCTGACGTCGCGCCAGCTCATGGTCATCGGCCTGGTCTGCGTCGTCGCCCTGTTCTTCTGGAACTGGTGGCTGATGCTGTTGTGGCTGTGCATACTGGCCGGCGTGGTCGGCGGCAAGGTGTTTTCGTTTCAGGCGCGCTGGCTGCGCTACTTCTACCTGACCGTGCTGTTGTATCTGGTGGCGCTGCTGCTGATCTGGGTGTTCCCGCAGCTCCTGCCGGGATTCTCGCAGACGCAGAATCTGGAGCAATTCGCGCAGTACGGGCTGCCGCTGCTGTTCCTCGTGATGCTGGCGCTGCCGGCCAAGGCGGAGACCGGCGAGACGCCGCAGGTGGTGGATTTTTTCTACAGCGCGTTCCTGTTCATGATCATCGCGCTGCTGGTGCTGGGCAGTTTCGCTTTCATGACCCTGGGCAGGCTCGCCTACCCGATCGCGCTCACTTACAGCCTGCTCGTGATCGCCGGGATATTGCTGCTCCTGGGCCTGACCTGGAACCCGCGCGCCGGCTTCGCCGGCCTGGCCACCTTGTTTTCACGCTACCTGTTGTCGGTCGGCCTGCCGTTCGAGCAATGGCTGTATTTTCTGGCCGAATTGTCGCAAGCGGAGGCGCAGCCGGAAACATTTCTGCGCCAGGCCTGCGCCGGCCTGGGCAAGCTGCCCTGGGTCAGCGGCGGCGCGTGGCGCAGTTCCGACTATAGCGGCGAGTTCGGCCAGCCGAGCAGGAACACGGCGGAATATGCCGACCGGGAGCTGCAGTTGCGCGTCTATACGCAATACCGGCTGAGCCCGGCGCTGATCTGGCACTTTCATCTGCTCGGCCAGGTGCTGGGAGAGTTCTACAGGGCCAAGCTGCGCGAGCAGAAGCTGCAGCAGCAATCGTATTTGCAGGCCGTCTACGAGACCGGCGCGCGCATGACCCATGACGTGAAGAATCTGCTGCAATCCCTGAACGTGCTGTGCGCGGCGGCCGAGCAGGAGGAGGGTGGTTCGGACGAGCTGCAGGCGCTGATGCGGCGTCAACTGCCGCTGATCAGCAAGCGCCTGCAGCAGACCCTGGACAAGCTGCGCCGGCCGGCAAGCGACGACGACAGTACGCTGCCGGCGGCAAGCTGGTGGAGCGGCCTGCAGCGCAGCTTTGCCCAGCAGAAGATCGAGTTCCTCGCGGGCGAGATCGACGACGAGGCCATGTTGCCGCGCGAGCTGTTCGACAGCGCCGCCGACAACCTGCTGCAAAACGCCCTCGCCAAGCGCAGGCACCAGGGCGACATTGTGATCACTGTCAGCTTCGCCTGCGGCGACGCCGTCCGCTTGGAAGTATCCGATACGGGACACGCGATACCGGCCGACACCGCGCGCGAACTGCTGCGCGGGCCCGTTCCGTCCGCGGGCGGCCTCGGCATCGGCCTGTATCAGGTGGCGCGCCAAGCCGAATCCCGCGGCTTTTCCCTGGAACTCGCGCACAACGCAGACGGCAAGGTGTCGTTCGTGCTCTCCGGTTCGCTCAAGCCGGCAGCTAATGCAATGACACGTTGAGTTCGAAGCGTGCATGCCGAGTGTTTGTGGGAGGCCCGCCCACGGGCCGATCGGGCTTCGAGCTAAGGCACTGGTCGGGGCGAGGGCGCCCCTCCTACACGGGTGCGCATCAAAGATGTCGGTTGCTTGCCGCGTTGTTTCGCAACTAACGTGTCATCGCACTATGGAAGTACCCCCGCGGCGATGAGCTTCGAGTACAGCGTGCCGATCGGTATCCACAGCAACTGATCGTCGAACTCGCCGCCCGCCGCTCCGGCCGGCGCGGGCGTATGACTGACGAATACCGCGTCGTTGGCGCCGATCGGATTCACGTTGGCTGCCTCGTCTGCTCCCCGCGCAACCTGCCCCGGCCCGTTCTTGCCCGGTGAGTACAGGATGGCGACCACGGTGTTCTGATTGGTGACCGACGGCGCCGCGTTGCAGCCCGGAGTGCCGGGGCCGGGCGAAATTCCCGTCGCGGACGCGCACACGACCAGATCGCCGGGCAGGAAGGAAACGCCGCTCGTTTTCAGGGTGCTCGCGTCGGTGTAGTTGGTGGTGTGTGGGGAAGAACCGGAAAAGGTCGAGGACAGCGTGTAGCCGATGCGGTTGCCCCATGCGTCCAGGGCGAAGCCTTGCGCATCGACCGGCTGGTAGCCCAGGGTGACGGCGGGCAGCAGGCCGTAGGTGACACCCGCGACCACGCCGCCGTAATAGTCATGTGGATGCGTGTCGGGGCTATGGCCCAGCGCCCCGCAATTGTTGATATAGGTGCCGCTTGCCTGACGCACTTCGGCGCCCGCCGAAGTGCTGTTGGCCGGACAGGGGAGGCGCCCGTTCGCAATCGCGTAGCCGAGAATCGCATCGCGCGCAGCTTCGAGCCGGCTCTTGGTATCGTTCCATTTGCGTTGCTCGATCTGCGCCGAAAACACGGTCAGCATGCCGCCCAGCAGAAATCCGACGATGAGCAGCACGATGGCGAGTTCGACCAGGCTGAATCCCGGCTGCTGCCGGGGAAAACGAATTGTGTATGCTTGCGCGGGCTTCATAGGCAGGCGGCGTAACTGGCGGGGTTTCCGGGGGGCGCCGCTTCCGCGGCTGGCACCGGCCTCATCGCGCCGGCGGCATCGGCGCACGAAACCGAGAGATCGCTATCGATCGCGTAGACGATATCGTTGAACATCGCGCTCGCGGCGGCGGCCTGATAGTTACCGTCTCCTCCGCTGTTCGGATAGTTGCCGGCATTGCGCCCTTCCAGGTAGTTCGCGATCGAGCCTTTGTCGTCGGCGAGACTCCGGGGCTGGGTGACCCGGCCTGTCGCATCGGTGAGCTTGTCGCCGGCAAAAATGACGACCGCCGCATAATTGCCGTCGCCATTGATGCTCAGGCAGGTCGGGCAGTTTCCTCTTCGCCACCAGGGCGCGTCCGGCTGGAAATCCCGCGCGACGGCATAGAACAACTGGTCCTTCCAGTTTTCGTACCAGACTTTCTGCTCGGGCGTGTAAGAGCAGTAGGAACTGTCGGTGAAAATATAGGCGCCGCGGCTGCCGTATTCGGAAATGCGAGCGGAAATGTTGTTGTCCGTGTCGCTGTCGGAATCGTCGACATTGAACGGCAGGCGGCCGTAGCTGCGGCCGGCGATGTCGTCGTGCCTGGCGTTGACCGCGTAAGTCTGCACCGAGGAAGACGACAGCAATACGCTGCTCGCCCAGGGCAGGCGCCGGTCGCTGCGCTTGCCGTTCTGGTTTCCGTACATGGCGATGCATTCGGCGGCGCGGCGGGTCATTGCGCGCAGGTAATTGTTGAAGTCGGCGCGCTTCTTGATCGCGTTCCAGATATCCGCGCGCGTGACGTACGCCAGCTTGTCGTTGAAGGTATCGCTCGCGGCCCCCGCGATGAAGGTGCTTTGTGCGCCCGCGGTCCCCGACACGATGCCGTTGTCGACGCCGTTGGCGGATTCCAGATAGTCGCCGGCGCTGTAGTGGCCGCCGCAGTTGGCAGTGCCCGCGACAGACGAGCGATCCTGGCCGGACAGCGCGCCGCCCGGCGCGAGAATAACCGCGACGGCACTATCATCCGGGCTCGACCCGGCCAGAGTCTTGCCCTGGCCATCGACCACCGCGAACTGGCCGTCGGTATCCCAGTTCATCATATTGGAAATCGAGGCATTGCCCGATACCTTGTTGGGATTGTTCTTGTATTTGCCGGAGACGGCATACCACAGACACTCGCCCGAGCCGTCCTTGAGCGCGTCCAGTCCCAGCGTTCTCCAGGGCAGCCTGCCGATGGCGCTGACCAGCGAAGCGCCGCAACTGCCCGCGGCCACGCCTTCGTCGAAGAGCGGCGATCCGAGATCGGGGCAGGGCAGATAACCGGGCACGGTGTAGCTTTTGCCTGGATTGTCGTGCGTGTCCTTGTAGGTCAGCGCGTAGGCGATCAGGGCGGCCTTCGCCTGCGCCAGCGCGGCATAGGTCTTCCGCTCGCGCGCCCGCGCTAGATCGCCTGCGCTCTTGTTCAGGCCGGCCACCAGCGCAAAGATTGTCGCCATGCCGACGATGGCGAGCAGGAGCAGCAGTGCGATGCCGCGCTGGCGTACCGGAAAATCGATCACCGTGACGCGGCGCATGATGTCAAGGCGTCTGAGCTGGCGCTTTCCCGGTGGCACCGCGCCCGGCGGCAGGCGGGGCTTTGGACGGGAATTTCTTCACCGTGATTTCGCCGCCGTTCAGGATGCCTCTGACTTCGCCGTTCGCGCGCTCGTAGGTCTGGCCGACTTTGAGTTTCACACCAGGCTCGCCCGGGTTCGGCACTACGGTGACCTGCGCCGCATCGCGGCCGGCACGGCTTTCGTCGTATTGGGGTACGCCGTTGATCCAGGTGGTGGTTCTGCCGCTGGAGCGCTCGACGTGGCCATCGAGGACGAGCGGACCTTCCCTGATCTGCGGCGCCTCTTCCTCGGCGCGGTTGGAGGCGCGCCTGCGGTCCAGGTCCTGGCGCTGCTCCGGCGTGAAGAACAGCCGGCCGAGCTCGTACGCTGCCGCGCGTGCAGGCACGGTGGCACAGGCAAGGGTCAGCGCAAGTAAGCAGAAATAGAAGATCCCTCGGCCGGAGCTCGCCCCGAGCGTAGCCGAGGGGGCCTCGGAATGACAATTTCCGGGCCGATGGTTATGAAGGATATCCATGATTCATTATATCCGCGCGATCGCCAGCCGCCAGGGGCCTAAGTACGTTTGCCCTGGCTTTTTATGGTGATCAGGTCGAATATGCAATTCGCCTGCAGCCGCGGCGCGAGCGTGGTTCCGCTGCCGCGGCTCTCGCGCCGGACGTCGCAGCTTCTCACCGACAGATAGGGCCTGCCGCGCTTGGCGAGTTCGTCGATGAAGTTGAGCAGGTCCCCTTCATGCAGCAGTTTCAGGGTCATTTTCACGCGGCTGGCCATGAAGGTGACCCCGGCGCCGGCGCCAAAGCCGGGATAGTCGAGCGCTTTCTGCGGCTCGATGCTGTAGGTAATGTCGTACAGGTGCAGCTCGTTCTTGATCGCAGTGACCGTGTCGATCCAGTCGAGGCGGTTTTCCTCGCCTATGACGCCGCGCGCCGCCAGGGCCTGGTACTGCTTCAGGCTGGCCTCGATTTCACGCTCTTCCTCGTTCGCCCGGGAAAGCTTGGCTTGCACGTCTGCGCGCTGCGCCGCGGCGGCAGTTCCCAGGCCCTTGGTTTCCAGCAAATAGCCGTTGGCGAAGTAAGCGCAGGCCGCGCCTGCAGCGATCAGCGCGATACAGGCTGCGATCGGCAGCCACAGCCACTTCAGGTCGCGGCGGACCAGCTTCATCGGCCCAGCCTCCTGCCGACGGTGACCTTGAAGCTTGCATCTTCCGCGATCGCGCGACTGGATCCGATGTCGCCGCTGAGCGTATCCTCCGCGGTGATCGCGAAGGGCATGTGTACGCCCATGACTGTCAGCTTCGGGTTCTTTTTCAGCGCGGCGATGAATTGCTCGGCCATGTCGGTGATCGAACGCAGGTCGGCGCGGCGGGCGCCTACCACCCGCGCGGAAACGACTGCCAGCGCATAGTCCGCGTTGGGCGCGGCGCCAAGCGCAGCGGCCGCCGCCCTGGGCACCGCGCCCTTATGCAGTGTTTCTGCCGGCGGCTTGCCGATGCGCCAGTCGATGTCCTCGATCTCGACTCGCGGAAACCCGGCCAGCGCCTTGCTGATTTGCTCGTACATGTAGGCCGGCGTAGCCGTCTCATCCTGAAGCATGCGGTACAGCTTGATCGTGGTCTTGAGGTTTTCGGTGGAAGTCGGCGTCGCCGGGAACTTGGCGGTGACGCGCGCGTATTCGGCGCTGAGCACCCGGTACTGGGTCTGGTCGGCGCGGATCTTCCCGCGCAGCGTGTAGGCGTGGAGCAGCCGCACGCTGGAGAACAGCATACCCGCGGCCAACACTGCCGCGCCGAGCCCGAGCAGACCGCGACCGATCTGCCACAGGCGGTAATGATGGCGTTGCTGCTCCTGCGCAAACTGCTCCGCGGGTGCGGCGGTGGCGGCCGCTTGCAGGAACAGGGCTTCGCACGGCGCTTCCGGTGGAAAGCTTTTCAGGCCGGTCGCGCGGCACTGGTCGTCGGCGTTGATCAGGTGGAAGTGCAGCACTTCGCTGCTGCGGCAAGCCTCGGCAAGCGCGGGCTGATAAGCCGCTGCGGCCAGCACCATCACGTCGATCGGCGTGGCGGCCGTCGGCAGCTGGCGCAATGTCACCAGGTATTGCTGCATGCGCGCCGATTCGCCGGCGCAGGTCGCGGCCACGCTTTGCGCATCCTCCAGGTTCAGCTGGCCGACGCGCGAAAAGCGGATCTTGCCGTCCTCGACGTAGCTTTGCCGCAGGCCCGTCTGCTGTACGCTCACCACCAGGCAGCGCGAGACCTTGAGCCCGGCGGCCTTGATCAGGGCCGGCGCGAGCAGCGCGGTGGAGTAGATCCCGGCGAGGCGGCATTCGCTCTGCTCCAGCGCGCTGAGCCAGGGCTGAAACTGCTGCGTGTTGGAGAACGAGGCGTACAGGACTTTTTCGTTGCGCCGCTCGCCCTTCTCGTAGCCGAGCGACATGCTCATGGTGAGCGTGGTGTCGCGGTAGCGTTGCCCGAGCTTGCGCGCGAGCACCAGCCGCCGGTCCTTGCGGCCGAGATAGGGGATGGTGTCCTGGTGGTAGTCTTCCTCGACTACGTCGACCACCAGGTAATACAGGTTGCGCGAGCGAGCGGCATAGGCGGCGAAAGCGGCCAGCCCCGTGTCGTTGCGCTCGAACGCGGCATCGACCGCCAGGCCGCCGCGCGACCGGCTGTAGGCCGTCAGCTGGTTGGCGGTAAGATAGAGCAGGCGCTTATGCCGCAGCATATCGTCAGAATTTCATCTTGCTGATGGAATCGTAGATCGGGCCCAGCACCGACAGCATCACCCAGCCGAGGATCGCGCCGAGGACGACGGTCATCGCGGGCTCTATCATCACCTCGACTTTGCCGATGGCTTCCTTTACGTCGCGATTGTAGAAATAGGACACGTTGAGCAGCGCATTGTCGAGCTTGCCGGAGGATTCGCCCACGCGCAGCATGCGTATCACCAGGGGCGGAAACAAGCCCACGTCCTGGAACGCAGTGGACACGTTCTTGCCCTCGGCGATCTGCTGCCCGGCACGCTCCAGGCCCTCCCTGATCACCAGATTGCCGGCGATCTCCTCGGAGGTCTTGATGCTGTCGAGAATGGTGATGCCGGCCGAGTACATCATGGCGAAGATGCTGGCGAAGCGCGACAGGATGATCTTGCGCAGAATTGGCCCGAGCAGCGGCACGCGCAGCTTGAAATCGTCGAAGCGGTAGTGGAACGCGGGGCTGCGCTTGATGCCGATCTTGATGCCGACGAAGGCGATCACCGGCGTGGCGAGGACCGCCCACCAGTAGTTGACGAAGAAGGCCGAGACCTGGATCAGGATGCGCGTCTGCAGCGGGATGCCCTGGCCCAGGCCCTTGATGAAGCCCACCATCTGCGGCACCAGGTAGATCATCAGGAACATGGTCACCGCGAGCACGATGGTGCCGACGAAGGCAGGGTACATCATCAGCTTCTTCGTCTGGGCGATCAGTTCGTCCTCCCATTTCAGGTTCTCCGCGAGGTTCTTCAGCACCTCGGACATGCGCCCGGTTTCCTCGCCCGCGCGGATCAGGCTGGCGAACACCGCGGGGAACACGTCGGTATAGTCGGCCATGGAGGACGAAAGGTTCAGCCCGCCCTGGATGCTTTCGATCAGCCCGGAGATGACTTCGCGAAAGCGCGGGTTCTCGACGCTGTCGCGCAGGTCGGTCAGCGATTCGAGGATGGGCACGCCGGCGCCGGTAAGCTGCTCCAGGTGGAAGCAGAAGTTGATCAGGTCGGGCCGCCCGATCGCGCCCTTGAACATGCTCGCGCGCCGCTTCGCCGGCCCGCCGACGATGAGGTCCAGCCCCATGCGCTGCAGCCGCAGTTCCAGATCGATCAGGTTGATCGCTTCGATCTGGCCCATGAGCGACTTGCCGTGGGCGTCGATTGCCTTGTAGGAGTACAGCGCCATGCGTATCGAGGGGCGGCTGGCGCGCTACATGCGGTCGGTGAGGTCCACCACCCGCATGAGTTCGTCCAGTGTGGTCGTGCCCTCGATCACGCGCCGCGCGCCGTCGTCGGCGAGCGTGCGGAAACCCTTGGCGACGGCGGCGAGCTGCAGTTCGCGCGCGGTGGCGCGGCGCGCGACCAGCTCGTCCATGTCGACATCCATCTTGAGTATTTCCATGATCGCCAGGCGCCCGCGGTAGCCTTGGTAGTCGCAGTGGTCGCAGCCCACCGCGCGGTAGACGGTGGGCGGCCGGTCGGTCTTGACCCCGAGCAGGCGGCATTCGGCCGAAGTCGCGGTGTAGGGCTGGCGGCAGTGCTTGCACAGGCGCCGGATCAGCCGCTGCGCGATGATGCCTATCATGTTGCCTGCCATGACCTCGGGGGTGACGCCGGTATCGAGCAGGCGCGGAAACGCGCCCACCGACGAATTGGTGTGCAGCGTGGAATAGACCTGGTGGCCGGTCATGGCGGCGCGAAACGCCATTTCCGCGGTTTCCTCGTCGCGGATCTCGCCCACCAGAATCACATCCGGGTCCTGGCGCATGAGCGAACGGATGCCGTTGGCGAAGTCCATTTTCGCCGCCTCGTTCACCGAGGTCTGGCGGATCAGCGTCATCGGATACTCGACCGGGTCCTCCATGGTCATGATGTTGACCGTGTCGGAGTTGATGTGATTGAGGATCGAGTACAGGGTGGTGGTCTTGCCGCTGCCGGTCGGGCCGGTTACCAGGATGATGCCCTCCGGGCGCGAGATCATGCGCTTCAGCAAGTCGAGCTGGCTCGATTCCAGCCCCAGCCCGTCCAGGGGCACGATGCCCTTTTGCCGGTCGAGAATGCGCAGTACGACGTTCTCGCCGTGGCTGGTCGCCTGCGAAGAAACGCGGAAATCCACCTGTCTGCCGGTAAGCGAAAGGGAAATGCGCCCGTCCTGGGGCGCGCGCGTTTCGGCGATGTTCATCTTCGCCAGCACCTTGATGCGCACCGCCATCGCCGGCCAGTAGGTTTTGTGCAGCGAGCGAACCTGGCGCAGCACGCCGTCGATGCGGTAGCGGATGCGCAGGAAATTCTGCTCCGGCTCGAAGTGGATGTCGGACGCGTTCTTCTCGACCGCGTCGGCGAGCAGGGCCGCGATCAGCCGCACGACCGGCTGGCTGTACTGTTCGCCCGCGCCCGCCAGGCTCTGATAGTCGACCTCGCCGGTCTCGATTTCGTGCAGGATGCCGTCGATCGACAGCTCGTGGCCGTAGTACTGTTCGATCGCGCGTGAGATCTCGGTATCGCCCGCGAGGCGCGAATCCAGCTCCAGTTCTCCTCGCAGGCGTGCGCGCAACTGGTCCAGGGCGACGAGGTTGTTGGTATCCGACAGCGCCACGATGAGCGTGCCGTGCTCGCGGTCCAGCGCCACCGGAAATATGTGATGGCGCACGGCGAAATCGCGCGGCACCAGCTTCATCGCCTGCGAGTCGATGATGATCTGCGACAGGTCGACGCTTTGCAGCCCGAGCTTCTCCGACAGCGCGTCGCGCAGCGTCGCTTCGGATACGAAGCCCAGGTTGACCAGCAGCTTGCCCACCGGCAGTTTGGACTTCATCTGCTCCAGCAGCGCGATGCGCAACTGGTCCTCGGTCAGGATGCCCTGCGAGATCAGGATCTGGCCGATATGGCGCTTGGCCGCCGCCGGAGTGGTGGGGGAATTCATGGTCAACGCGCCAGCTGCGCCACTCTTTTGGCGACCTGCGCCCGGTCGAAGGTGGCCGGATGGTTCGTGGCCAGGGCGAGCGCGCGCCGGTAGTATTGCAGCGCCGGTTTGCTCTGGTGCAGTTGGTCCAGGCTGACGGCGAGATTGTAGGCAAAGTCGGGATGTTCCGGGTTGCCCGCGTAGGCGCGGAAATACGCCTGCTGCGCATCGGCCCAGCGGCCCTGCGCCGCGTACTGATTGCCCAGGGTGAATTGCAGGAAGCTCGCATCCGGCTGCGCCGCGATCATGGTTTTCACGTGCGATTCCGCCGCGAGCGGATCGACCTCGCCTTTGAGGCCGATCAGTCCGGCCTGGGCATAAGCGTCGCGCGGATCGAGCACTAACAGGTGGGTGTAAATGCTCCCGGCGGCGTCGTAGTGCTTGGCCTGCATCTCGACCGCGGCGAGGCCGAGCAGCGCGTCGCGGTTGTCGGGGTCATCGCGCAGCACCTGCTGGTAGCCGTCGCGCGCACGCACAAGGTCGTTGGCGTTGAACGCCTGGTAAGCGGCTTCGAGCACCGGATCGGTTTGCACCTTGGCAGGCGTGATCGTGATGTCGCCTTCGCGCCGCGCCGCAGCTGGCTGCGCGGCGCCGGCGGCGGCAGAGCCTGCCTGTGTTCCCGGGCGCGGGCGGGCGGCGCTGGGCGCGCGTGCCAGACCCGGGACGGGCTCCGCAGCTCGGGGCTCCGCAGCCTGAGGCGGAGCGGCTTGTTGCTTCGTCGCGGCCGGTGCCGCTCCCGCGGACGATGCGATCGGCGCCGCGGGCGCCGGCTGGGTGCCGGTGGGGGGCATCACTGCGGCCGTTGCGGGAGCGCCGGGCGCAGGCGCCGCGGTGTGCGCCGAGGGCGGGGGTATTTTGTAACTGTAATGCGGCTGCAACTGGTACCAGAAGTATCCGACCGTGCCCAGCGCAAACAGTCCCAGCGCGCCGAGCGTAATGTAAAACGGCTTGCGCGGGTTGACGTCGAGTTCCTTCGCCTCGAACATCTGCTGCGCCTGTTTGCGCTCCACTTCTTCGCTCGGCGGCGTATAAGCGGTTTCAATGGGCGCCGGACGCGGCGCAGGCGCGGCAGGGGTCGGCCGCGGCGGTTCCTCCAGCGCCAGCTCGAGCGCAGGCTTTTCCGCGCGCTTGGGTGCCGGCGCGGGCTCGGCCAGGTTCAGATCGTCGCTGCGAATCTCCATCGGCTGCGTGATGTCGGGCAGCCTGTCGCGCGTGAACGGCGGCGTATCGGTCGCAGGCGGCTCCTCCTTCGCCGCCTGCTTCGCCAGCTCGGCCTTTTTCAGCGCTTCGAGCAGCAGGCTCATCGCGGCGTACCCTGCGAATCTCCGAGCAGCGGCGGCTTGCCAGGATTGGGGGTGGACATGAACTTATCGTCGGGCAGGAAGGTGCGGTAGCCACGGAAGTCGCCATCTATGCTGGCATCGCGGATGACGATCGGTCGCATGAACACGACCAGTTCGGTCTTGCTGTTGGCCTCATTCTTGTTTCCGAAAAACCCGCCGTAGCCGGCGAGCCGGCTTGCGCCGGGGACGCTGTCCTGCTGGTTGTTGAGGCTATCCTGAATCATTCCGCCCATCACCGCGATCTGGCCGCTGTTCACCTTGATCAGCGATTCCATTTCGCGCGTCTGGATCACCGGGATATTGCTGGTGATCGGAGCGCAGCCGGCGAGCCCGGCGCCGGCCGCGCCGCAGGGCGCGGCCAGTGTCGGGTTGGGATCGGGAACGTTGCCGACGATGCGCGATATGCTGGGGCGCACGTCGAGCAGCACGCTGTCGGCATCGCCGATCTCCGGGGTCACGTTCATGATGAGACCGACGGCCACGATGTTGGGCGTGGTGGTGTAAGTGGTGTAGGGAATGCCGCCGGCCACGGTTGCCGGGGTCGTTGTCGCCTGAATGGTGAAGTAGACCTGGTTGTCCACCACCTTCAGGATCGCGGTCTGGTTGTTGAGCACCGTCAGTCGCGGGCTGGAGAGCACGCGCACGTTGCCGAACGATTCGAGCAGGCGCACGGATGCGGCCAGATTGGCGTAATTGGGCGCCGCAGCGCCGAGCACGAAGATACTCCCGGTCGGCGATGCCGTGGTGGTTCCATTGACGGATTGGTTGAAAGTAAATCCGGTCGAGCCATTGCGCGCCGCAGACCAGTCTATCCCCTGCTGATACTGGTTGCTCAATTGCACTTGGGCGATGGTGGCCTCGATCAGCACCTGGCGTCTGGCGTTGTGCAGCACCTGGTCGAGGAATTCCTGGATTTTCGCATGCTGGCGCGAGGTGGCGCGCACGGCGAGCACGCCGGACTCCGGATTGGCGATCACCGAGGCCGCCTCGCGGAACGTTGCCCCCGGTTCCGCTGGCGCTGGCGCTGCCGCAGCAGCAGCCCCAGCAGCCGGAGCAGCGCCTGCGGGCGCCGCGGCTCGAGCGGCGGCCTGCCCCGGCGCAGGGAGAATCTTGTCGGTCTCGTGCAGTATGTCCTGCACGTTCTTCACCAGCGTTTCCCAGAAATGGTTGCTTGCCTTGCTGGTAATCGTGCTGGTCGACTGGTTGCCTCCGCCGCCTCCGCCTCCGCCGGCCCCGGCCGCCCCCGGGGTCGCAATCTGGCTCGAAGAACCGATCGTGCTGGTGGTGTCGCGATTCATGTCGATGTAATCGATTTTGTAAATGCGCAGATAGGGCGTGTCGGGCATCACGGCCAGGTTGGGGCCGTCGAGTTCGTAGCGCATGTCCACCTGTTTGGAGATGCGATCGAGCAGTTGCGGCAGCGTCTGGTTGATGGCATTGAGGGTGACGGTGCCCTTGATGCCGGAATGAATGTCGACGTTGAGCTTCGCATCGCGCGCCAGCGCGAACAGCAACTCCTGCGCGTTGACGTTGTTGACCACGACGCTATAGGTTTCGGGCCGTGTGGCGGGCTTGGGCTTGGGCAATATCGGTGTGATCCGCACCGGTTGGGGGATTTGCCCTACCGGCGCTGGTGCGGCTTCGATATGGGCTCCGGGAGACGGCTTCATCGGCTGCAGACCGCAGCCGGCGATGAGCAGACACGATCCGAACATCAGCCCGACTTTGAGATTCATGCCCCTCGCCATTGATATGTATATGATTTCCCCGTCTGGATTATATAGCACGGCCGCATTTGCGCAATATTCTTAAACATTGTCGCCAAAGCGTTTGTCGCGCCGCGCCGTTCGTGCTTTTTGCGGCGGTGAAAGACCCGCGGTGAAAGACCTATTGGCTGTTCTGGCTGCGCATGCGTTGCACGCTGCGAAGAAACGGGCCGAATTGCCGGTAGGCCGGCGGCAGGTTTTTGATGCCCTGATCTGCTGCGGTGAACGTGGGATAGAGTCCGTAGGCGAGGCGATAGTGCTGCTGATTGTCGATCCTGACGCCATAGATGTAGAAGTCCGACAGATCGAGCTTTGCCGCGGCGGCGCTCGCCAGCAGTTCTTCTATGGTATGCAGGTCGCGCGCGCCGGCCGTGAACAGTTGAATCGAATAGCGATCGCCGGGTGCGCTTTTCAGCCATTCCTGAGTGGCGGCAAAGCGCGCCTGCGTGAGTTTTCCGCCGGGCGGTGGCGGCGGCGTCGGACTCTGCGAGCCTCGCTCGGTGCGGCTTGCCGCTGCAATCGCCGGCTGCTCTTTGGATGCCTTAGCTGGGGGCGCGGCGCTGGATTGCTCTTGCGCAAGCGTGGCGTTGACTGGCGCCACGGCGGCTGCTGGCGGCGCAGGCGTCGCCGCGTGTGCTATCGCCGGCTCGGCCGCCTGGACCTTTGGCGGCTGCGCCGCCGGTTGTCGTGGCGGAGCGCCGGGCGCGGCCGTTTGCGCGGCTGCCGGCGACGGCGCCGATGCGGCGAGCAGGTAATGCAGGCCCAGACCGAGCGCCAGCCCTGCCGCCACGCCGCCCGCTGCCACGGCGACTTTGGCTTTGCTCGCGCCGGAGTGGCGGTACTCGGAATCGCGGATGGCGCGCTCGACGTGTCGGGCAGTAATGCCGTGCTGGTTGTCGGCGAAGGCGGCGAGCAGGGACTTGTCGGCGAGAATGTTGACGCGCCGGGTCAGGCCCTCGGAGGCCTTGACGATGCGGCGCACCGCCTGCGGGCTGAATACGTTCGGCCCGCGATAGCCGGCCGCGCGCATGCGAAAGTCGAGATAGGCTTCGACGTCGGGGCGCAGCAGCGGCTCGAGGCTGAAACTGTGGGTGATGCGCTCCTTCAGCGGTCGCATGTCCGGCATGGACAGATGTGCGTCCAGCTCCGGCTGGCCGAACAACACGATCTGCAGCAGCTTCGAGCGGCTGGTCTCGAGGTTGGACAGCAGCCGGATCTGCTCCAGCGTTTCCAGCGGCATGGCGTGGGCTTCGTCGATCAGCACCACCACGCGCCGATCCTCGCCGTAGAGTTTGATCAGATGATCCTGCAGCATGCGCAGCAGCAGCGGATGGCGTTCTTTGCCGACGTCCATTTTCAGTTCGTCGGCGATGGCATAGAGGATTTCCTCGCGCGCGAGCGAGGGATTCGAGAGCAGTATGGTGTCGACGTGCGCGGGCAGGCGCTCCGCCAGCACCCGGCACAGCATGGTCTTGCCGCTGCCCACTTCGCCCGACACCTTGACGATGCCCTCGTCGTGAATGATGGCGTAAAGCAGCGCCTCCAGGGTCGCGCCGCGGTTGGCGCCGGCGAAGAAGAAATCGGTGTGCGGCGTGATGCGAAACGGCGGTTCGTCCAGGCCAAAGTGGTCGAGATACATCGCGCCGCCTATTTCCGGTCCTGCTGATCCATGCGCGAATACAGCGTAGTCCGGTTGATGCCGAGCATTTTCGCCGCCTGGCTGACGTTGCCGTGAGTAAGGCGCATGGCTGCCTCGATGTAGCCCTGCTCCCAGGCTTTGAGCATATCGTCCAGATTGAAATGGCGCTCGCGCTGCAAATGGCGCAGCGCCTGTTCGATCAGCGTCTGCGGATCGCTGGGCGGTCCCACTAGCGCCTCGGCGCCGGCCGGCACTTCCTCCGGCGCGGCCGGCTCGAGTTCCGGCTCGAGCTCGAGCGGCGACAGCTTTTGTCCGGGGTATTTGGTAGTGAGGCGGATCACGATGTTCTTCAGCTCGCGCACGTTGCCGGGGAAGCGGTAGCCGCGCCACAGCTCGGTCGCGTCCTGATCGAGCGTGAACGGTGCGAGCTTGGCCTGTTCGGCGTAAAAGCGGGTGAAGTGCGCGAGCAGCAGCATCTTGTCCTCGCCCATTTCGCGCAGCGGCGGGACGCTGATCGAAAATACCGACAGGCGGTGGTACAGGTCGGCGCGGAAGCGCCCGGCCTTTATTTCCTGGCGCAAATCGCGGTTGGTGGCGGCGATCACACGCGCGCGCGAAGTGCGCTGCTGGGTCTCGCCCACGCGCTGGAACTCGCCGTTCTCGAGCACGCGGAGCAGCTTGGCCTGCAGCTCCAGCGGCAGTTCCCCGATTTCGTCGAGGAACAGCGTGCCTTCCTGGGCGTCCTCGAAATAGCCCGACTTGTTGGTCGTGGCGCCGGTGAACGCGCCCTTGGAGTAGCCGAATAGCGTGGGCTCGACCAGGGTCGGGGCGATGGCGGCGCAATTGAGCGCGAACCAGGGCTGGTCCTTGCGCTGGGAAAGACGGTGCAACAGGCTCGCGACCACTTCCTTGCCGCTTCCCGATTCGCCTTCGATCAGCGCCGGGAAAGGCGAGTCCGCATACTGGCTGATCTGGCTTTTGAGCCTTTCCAGCGCCGGGCTCGCGCCGATCAGCACTTCGCCGTCCGCTTCGCGGCCGCCGGATATCTCCGCCGCGCGAATCTGCAGCGCATGCAGCAGAAGCTTCTTCAGGCCTTCGGCTTCGCAGGGTTTGCCGACGAAATCGGTTGCGCCCAGAGTGCGCGCGTGGCGCGCATTGGCGGCGTCGTTCTGGCCCGAAAGCACCAGGATTTTCATCGTCGGCGAGTGCGCAAGCAGTTCGGCGATCAGCGCAAAGCCTTCATCCGGCCGATGCGGCACCGGCGGCAGTCCCAGGTCCACCAGCGCCAGTTGCGGCGGGGTAGGCTGCCGGCGCACCAGGCTCACCGCATTCTTGCGCGAGTCGCTGACTATCACCTCGAAGTCCTTGCCCAGGGCGTAGGCCAGGGTGTCGGCGATCAGCGGGTCGTCGTCGACGATCAGCAGGCTCGGTCGGTCAGCCATGGGGAGCGCTTTCGATGCAGTTGAGAAAGGCCTGTTCCATCGAGTCCCGGTCATAGTCCCGCATCAGCGCGCGCGGGCTGCCGGAAAAGCGCAACCGTCCCTGGTGCATGACGATCATGTGTTCGCAAATTTCCTCGACGTCGGACAGGGCGTGGGAAGTGAAGAACAGGGTGCGGCCCCGTTCGCGCAATTGGCGCAAGAGTTGCTTGACGCGCGCGCGCGCCAGGGGGTCGAGCCCGCTCATCGGCTCGTCCAGAATCAGCAGGTCGGGCTCGGCCAGCAGGCAGGCCGCCAGCCCCAGCTTTTGCGTCATGCCCTTCGAATAGGAGCGCACCGGTTTGTCCAGCGCCGCCGCATCGAGATCGAGCGCGGCGAACATGGCGCGCACGCGGTCTTCGCCGGCGGCGCGCGCGTCCAGCGCGAGCATGTAGCCGAGAAAGTCGCGGCCGGTGAGGAAGTAAGGCGGCATGAACCGCTCCGGCAGGAAAGCCAGCCGCGCGCGGGCGCGGTTATCGGTATGCCCGGTGCCGAATATCTCGATGCGGCCGCTGTCGACATGGCAGAAGTCGAGCAGGCATTTGATCAGCGTAGTTTTGCCGGCGCCGTTGATCCCGACCAGGCCGACGCTGGCTCCGGCGGCGACGTCGAGATCGATCCCCTGCAGCACCGCCTGGTGGCCGTAGCTTTTCCTGACCTGGTCGAAGCGGACAGCCGACTGCGTCATGAGATGCGGTGCGCCATGCAAAGTAAGTGCCATTACTATAGCAGGCTGCAGGGCCGCGATGTAGCGCCGCGCTTCGGCGCGGGGTTTCCCACGGCGCGCCGCTGCGGCGGTCTGGTAGAATGCGCGCTCCGCGTTTTATTCTGACGCCAATCCGTGCCGACAATGCCTGCTACAGACAATCTGGTCGAGGTCGAAAACGTAAACTTCGCCTACGATCGTAGCCGACAGGTCCTCAAGGGCGTGAGCCTCGACATCCGCCGCGGCCAGGTGGTGGCGATCATGGGCCTGTCCGGTTGCGGCAAGACCACGCTGCTGCGTCTGATCGGCGGCGAACTGCGCCCCACCGCGGGCGCGGTGCGCGTCGACGGCAAGGCGGTGGCCAAGCTGCATCACGACGAGTTGTTCGCGCTGCGGCGCAGGATGGGGATGCTGTTTCAGTTCGGCGCTCTGTTCACGGACATGTCGTGCTACGACAATGTCGCTTTCCAGATGCGCGAGCACACCGACCTGCCGCCGGAATTGATCGACGATCTGGTGCTGATGAAGTTGCAGGCGGTCGGCTTGCGCGGCGCGCAAGCGCTGATGCCGGCGGAACTCTCGGGGGGGATGGCGCGGCGCGTGGCGCTCGCGCGCACGACGGCGCTGGACCCCAAGCTGATCATGTACGACGAGCCTTTCACCGGCCTCGACCCGGTTTCCATGGGCGTTATCGGCCATCTGATCCGGCGCCTGAACGATTCTCTAGGCGCAACCTCCATCATCGTCACCCACGACGTGCAGCAGGCGCTGGGGCTGGTGGACTACGTCTATTTCATGTCGGAAGGCGTGATTGTCACGCAGGGGACGCCTGCGGAACTGCGCGCCTCGGACAAGCCGTTCGTGCATCAGTTCGTCCACGGCGAGACGGACGGGCCGATGCCGTTCCACTATCCCGCCGACGACTACGCGCACGACCTGGAAGCCATGGAAGCCGTATGAACGCGCTGGCCGATTTCCTGGAGCGTCTGGGCGCGCGCGCGATCGGCGCGGTCCACCGTCTCGGCTTCGCCAGCCGCTTTCTGCTGTTGACGTTGCGCAATTCCGGCATGTGCTTTCGCCGCTTCTCGCTGGTGACGCGCGAGATTTATTTTGCCGGCGTGCTGTCGCTGATCATCATCCTGGTGTCGGGCTTGTTCGTCGGCATGGTGCTGGGCCTGCAGGGCTACGACACCCTGGAGCGCTATGGCTCCTCCTCCGCGCTGGGCGTGCTGGTGGCGCTGTCGCTGGTGCGCGAACTCGGGCCGGTGGTTTCGGGCCTGCTGTTCGCCAGCCGCGCCGGTTCGGCTATCACCGCGGAAATCGGCCTGATGAAAGCCACCGAGCAGCTGGCGGCGATGGAGATGATGGCGGTGGATCCGATTGCGCGGGTGATCGCGCCACGCTTCTGGGCCGGCGTGATTTCGATGCCGCTGCTGGCTGCGATGTTTTCCGCAATGGGTATATTCGGCGGCTACCTGGTCGGCGTGCGGCTGATCGGGGTCGATGCAGGCTCGTTCTGGTCGCAGATGCAGGCGGCGGTAGACTTTCGCGAGGACATACTCAACGGCGTGATCAAGAGCGTCGTGTTCGGCGTCGCAGTTGCCTGGATCGCGGTGTTCGAAGGCTATGACGCGCCGCCCACTGCCGAGGGCGTGTCGGGTGCGACCACGCGCACCGTGGTGACTTCGTCCTTGTCGATACTCGCGCTGGATTTCGTGTTGACGGCATTAATGTTTCGAGGGGCCTGAATATGATGAAGCGTAAGGCGCTGGACTTGTGGGTGGGCGTGTTTGTCGCCATCGGCCTGGGCGCGCTCCTGTTTTTGGCGCTGAAAGCAGGCAATCTTGCGTCCTTTTCTACCGCCAAAACATATCTAGTCAAGGCGAATTTTGATAACATTGGCGGCTTGAAGAAGCGGGCGCCGGTGAAAAGCGCGGGGGTGGTGGTCGGTCGGGTCGAGGACATCGGTTTCGACACCGAAACCTACCAAGCCGCGGTCACCTTCTCGATCGACAGCCGTTACCCGTTTCCCAAGGACACGGCGGCAAAAATCCTGACTTCGGGCCTGCTCGGCGAGCAGTACGTGGGACTTTCCGCGGGCGGCGATACTGCGATGTTGAAGAACGGCGACACGATCAAAATCACCCAATCCGCCATTGTTCTGGAGAACCTGATCAGCCAGTTCCTGTTCAGCAAGGCGGCGGACGGCAGCAACAACAGCAAGTGACGAGGACGGCGATCATGCTGCAGCGTGTTATGGGACTGGTGTTGCTGTGCGCGCTGGGCGGCCTGGTGGGCGGCTGCGCCACGGTCGGCGGCAATCCCAATGACCCGCTCGAGGGCTATAACCGCGCGATGTTCAGCTTCAACGACAGCGTGGACAAGGCGTTCGTCAAACCGGTGGCCAAAGGTTACAAAGAGGTGATGCCGCGGTTCGCCCGCACCGGCGTGACCAATTTCTTCTCCAACCTGGGCGATGTCTGGATCGGCATCAACAACGTCCTGCAAGGCAAGATCGGCCGTGGCGTGAGCGACTTCGGCCGTTTCGCGATCAACACGACCGTGGGCATTGCCGGCCTGTTCGACGTCGCCAGCAAAGCGGGACTGCAGAAACACAACGAGGACTTCGGCCAGACCCTGGGCCGCTGGGGCATGGGCAGCGGCCCCTACGTGGTGCTGCCGCTGCTCGGGCCGAGCGATGTGCGCGACGGCTTCAGCCTGTTCGCCGTGGACTGGCACGGCGATCCGCTGTGGTATGTCAACAACATTCCCACGCGCAATGAACTGGTCGCCGGGCGCTTCGTCGATCAACGCGCGAACCTGCTCGACGCGAGCCGCTTGATGGAGGAGGCGGCGCTGGACCCGTATGCCTACGTGCGCAGCGCTTATCTGCAGCACCGGCGCAGCCTGGTATACGACGGCAATCCGCCACCGCCCAAGCCCGATCCGGGCCCGTCTTCGAAGTCGAGCGCGGGCGGCGCTTCCGCCGCGCAGGCCGAGGTGGCGCCGGCAGCGGCGCCGCTCAGCGCTTCGCAGGAGGGGCCGGCTGTCGCTGCTTTGCGCCCGCGAAGCTATGAGCCCGTAGTTCCGCGCAACTACGCGGCGGTGATCGAACATTCCGGCGCGGTTTCCCCCGGTCCGCAAATTACCAAGCGATAGCCATGATCAAATTCATTTCGCTGCTTTGTCTTTCCCTGTTCGCGACCGCGGTCTGCGCACAGGAAATGGCCCCCGACGTCATGATCAAAAAAATCACCAACGAGGTCATCGGCATCGTCAAGCAGGACAAGGACATCAAGGCCGGCGACCGGGCGAAGATCAATGCGCTGGTCGACGCCAAGGTGCTGCCGCATTTCAACTTCGACCGCATGACGGCGCTCGCCATGGGGCGCAACTGGCGCAAGGCGGATGCGGAACAGAAGAAGGTGCTGGTCAGAGAATTTCGCACCCTGTTGGTGAACACCTATTCGGGCGCGCTGGCCTCCTACAAGAACGAGGTGATCGAGTTCATGCCGCTGCACGCCGCAGCGGGCGCCACCGATGTCACGGTCAGGACCCAGGTCAAACGGCCGGGCGCCGAGTCGATCGGCATCGATTACAGCATGGAGAAAACGCCCGATGGCTGGAAGGTCTATGACGTCGCCGTCGCAGGCGTGAGCCTGGTGACCAATTACCGCGACACTTTCAACAGCGAGATCAACCGAAGCGGCGTCGATGGCCTGATCAAGGTGCTGGAGCGCAAGAACCGCTCCCTGGACAGCCAGGCGGGCGCCAAATCCAAGTGATCACCCAGGAAGGCGATCGGCTGCTGTTGCAGGGTCCGGTCACGATCGGCACCGTTTCGGCGCTGTTGGAACAGGCGCGCACGCTGCTCGCGCCGGGAGTGGCGGTGCTCGATTTCGCGGGTGTCACCGATGTGGACTCGGCGGCGGTGGCGCTTGCCCTGGAATGCTTGCGCGAAGGCCGCAGGCGCAAGCTCGCACTGTCGCTCGCCAACCTGCCCGAGGCGATGCAGCACCTTGCCGAGCTCTACGCCGTATCCGAGCTGTTGCAGGCCGGCGCGGCCTGAATTGATTCCCGCCGCATCGCGGCGCTGCACATGACCCCCGCGATCCAGATCCAGCAGGTGTACAAGCGCTTCGGGACAGTACAGGCGCTCGCCGGCATCGACCTGGAAGTGGCGCCGGGGGAGTTCTTCGGCCTGCTCGGTCCCAACGGCGCGGGCAAGACCACGGTGATCAACATTCTTGCCGGCCTGACGCGCGCCGACCGCGGGACCGTGCGCGTCCTCGGGCACGACGTTGTCAGCAGCTACCGCGATTCGCGCCGCGCGCTCGGCGTGGTGCCGCAGGAACTGGTGTTCGACCCTTTTTTCAGCGTGCGCGAAACCTTGCGCATCCAGTCCGGCTATTTCGGCCTGAGGCGCAACGACGACTGGATCGACGAGATCATGCATCACCTGGACCTCACCGGCAAAGCCGAGGCCAACATGCGCTCGCTCTCAGGCGGCATGAAGCGGCGCGTGCTGGTGGCGCAGGCGCTGGTACACAAACCTCCGGTGATCGTGCTCGACGAACCCACCGCCGGGGTCGACGTGGAGCTGCGCCAGGGCCTGTGGGAGTTCGTGCGCAGCCTGAACCAAAAAGGCCACACCATCATCCTGACCACGCATT
>Ga0307377_10001727_pt1 | contig 26846 bp, 29 predicted proteins | sample TR3MG_FD_202535 | JGI IMG/M metagenome (GOLD analysis project Ga0307377, IMG submission 202535) | Soil microbial communities from Risofladan, Vaasa, Finland - TR-3 | ecosystem: Environmental > Terrestrial > Soil > Coastal area > Acid sulfate soil | place: Finland: Risofladan, Vaasa | collected... | reverse complement strand
CGGGGAGCTACCAAGCCGGGGACTATTTAGATTCATTGCCATAACTCCCAGCCTGAACTTAGAACTAATATCGGCAAGAGCTCCCACATCCAGACCAAAAGCCGAAGCCCTACCATATTCTGAGTTTGCGCTGGCTCCTTTGATCTTTAGACTCATAATTTTCATATTGAAGCCGAAATATATACCACTCCCCAAACTCTGCCCGGAAGAAATAATAGTCTGACTCTCTCTATATTCTGAACACCCGAACTGTGAATAAGATAATCCAAAAGTTCCTATTTTTTTAGTAGGAACTACTGCCCCAAACAGATAATATGTCAAATCTTTCAGCCCGAAAAGTCGAGTGGTCATCGTCATAGCCTCTACTTCTTTGACTAGTTCCAATCCAGCGGGATTCCAGTAAATAGCATTAATGTCATCAGCCACACCTGTAAACGCTCCAGCCATCCCCATTGGGCGAGCTCCCGCTCCCTTCTCTTCAAAAGCCCCATAACTGGGTAAAATGTTGGAGAAGTAGAAAAGCAAAAAAGCAGAAATTACGAGAAAAGTTTTCCTTATCATATCTCTATCTAAGTTTTCTTCCTACCACTATTGTGTCTGTTTTTTTAGTTACCTTTCCTGTGTTTTCGTTCAGTGCCTCAATGTGACAGATATAAATTCCAATTGGCACGATTGTGTCTCCAGAATCATCCGTGCCATCCCAGGTTACAGAGCCTTCCCCGTCAGAATCCACCTCTTGGTCGATCAGCACCCTAACCAACCTCCCTCTAACGTCAAAAATTCTCAACGTAATTCTTGAACCATCGGGTACATTATATTTTATTTTCCCCTCAGTTGGCCTACTACTTATATCGTTATAAGGGAAAAAGGGAGAACTAGTGACTTCAACTGTCTTTGTGGTAGGTTCTTCTTCCGGCTGAGTCCCAAACCCTTTGCTGTTTTCAGCCTTAGGAGTGCCATTAATCGGATTGCCCTCAGCATCAGTACCGTTTCTCGTAATTCCATCATTAGTATGCCAGTTATTCTTTGTAGTCCCAGGAGAACCGGAATCTATCCTTTCCATTGTATAAGCACCGTCCTTTTCTCCTGCGAACCAATCTCCGTTTGTTTCACAAGGTACTGAATCAATTAAATTACCCGAAGCATCCCTGAGTTGGAAGTCTTCACTTGTGTTTTCTAAAACACCTGTATAGATTTGGTCAGCCTCCAAATCTTTTATTGTTTGATCATCTGTTCTTTCCAAGAGAAAGTAACCTTTGGCCGGAATAATTACAACCAGAGAAATATCGGGTGTTCCATCGGCTGCTTTTAGACTCCAACCAGTTAAGTCAATAGAAAGGCTGGAGTTGTTATATAATTCTATCCATTCATCATAAGATGAGCAAGTAGTGCCCATCCAAGCAATTTCATTAATTACAACATCTCCTGGCGACGCTCCACGAGAAAGACCAATAGATAAAAAAAGAACCCCAATCGATTTTAAAATAACAAGTTTTCTCATAGGATTCTAATAAACAGACTCCCTATTTATATGCGATTTATTTTCTCAGCTACCACTGTTCACCTTCTTCTTGTAACATTGCTTCGTATTTGGTCAATAATAATTTCTCTACAGCCTTTTTAACTCCCTTATCGTAAATATAAATTTGTTTTATCCAGCTATGCCTGCCCTTTTCAGGTGGCCTCGCTGGCCAGGCAATCCAAGGGCCCCTCTTACCTTCCATTATTCCACAGGAGACAGCGACTGCATTATTGAAGGTAACTTCCACATTAACTTTCCTCTGCCCAGCTCTCCTTAACCTGAACCAATCCGTAACTTTGAAAGAGACCAGTTCAACCTTATTTTCAGAGGGCTCTCCCGTCTCAATTGCTTTTACTACAGTATTTCTCGCTTCTTTTGTTAAGAACTTTATTTGAGGATAGACAATCCCCTTCTTGCTTATGTATTCAGGAAATTTCAACATTGTTTTATCGTCAACTTTCATTACTTTTATTTCTCGCACCACGATACATTCATTGAGCATCACCTTAGCAACTCCTACTACTCCTTCTTCATCCTCAATTGGCTCCACTTTAACTCTTGTAACACTGATGGTCTCCAGGGCTTCTTTCCTCTTTTCTGCTCCCACCACTACCGAAGAGAGAAGAAACACTACCAGCCCTGCAACAGACAGACCCTTCCATCTTCTTAAAAATTTATAAACCATCCTTTTACTCCTTTCCAAAATTCTCTTCCTTTAGATTTTATGAATCACGGGGTCACGAGAGGGTGACGCTCCCCGACGCAAGCATCGGGGCTTCTGTCCCGATGTCATATCGGGACATTCTTTTTCCTGCTTCGTTGTCGGAACTATCGTCCCAACTCCACAGGCGTTACTTTCCCTCCGTCCAAGGGTAGCTAATCCTATATTTAAAATATTTATGGAAGCATTTAAATCTCTGTGGGTTGAAAGACCACAACTTGGGCAATTAAAATTTCTTTTGCTCAAAGGCATTTCTTGAACATATCCGCAATTACTACAAGTTTTACTTGTAGGCTCGAACCTTCCTATTTGAAGGAAGTATTCCCCATTCCACAATGACTTGTATTCAAGTTGTCGTTTGAACTTATACCACGATACATCCGCAATAGATTTAGCAAGATGATGATTTTTCATCGTTCCCTTTATATTTAAGTCTTCCGAAACAAACCCAGAATACTTGGCTATCATATTCGAGGTTGTCTTATGAAGAAAAACTAATCTTGCATTTCTAATCTTACGATGTATTTTCTGAACTTTTTTACGTTGCTTATATCTGTTTTTGCTATCTTTTTGTTTTTTACTCAATTCCCTTTGTTCTTTCTTTAATTTTTCTTCCAATTTCATTAAATTTCTTGGATTTTCAATAATAGTGCCATCAGAAAGAGTAGCAAAATTCTTTAAACCAACATCAACCCCAACAATATTATCAGTACTTTTTTCTATATCTGGAATTTCAATTTCACAAAGAACAGAACAATACCATTGATCTCCATCTTGAGAAATCGTAATCGATTTAGGTTTTCCTTGAAGTGCCCTATGTTTTATCCATTTAACTTCTCCTGTTTTCGGTATAAAAACAAAACCCTTCCCTAATCTCCATTTTTGTGGCACTGTAAAACTGTCATTTTCTTTCTGTTTCTTTTTAAATTGGGGGAAACCTTTTCCATTTTTAAAACAATCTTCTAAGGCTTTGTCCAACTGCCTTGCAACCATCTGTAAAGATTGAGAAAAAGACAATTTTAAGAAATCATATTCTTTTTTAATTTTTGGGACATTCACAGTCATTTCGTGAGCAAACTTGAATTTCCCAGTTTGTTTATGATGTTTAATATTATCCGCTAAAAGATAATTCCATAGGAAGCGAGCATTCCCACCGTGTTGTAACAGTAATTGCTTTTGTTCTTCCGTCGGGCAAAGTTTATATTTGAAACCCTTTAATATTTTCATTTCCCTTTTTGCTGTAGCTTTTAAATGTCGAGTATTTTTTAAAAGATTTTCGCCAATTCATCCACGGGGCAAGCCCCGTAGTTTTCTTGGCCCGATTCTAAATAACCTGTATAACTTTTTACTTGTCAACGATTTGAACTATTTTTTGTTGAGTGGGGGACATTCGGATTTGATTCTGTTGAACTCTTCAAGATAAAATTTGGCAAGGGGGATAGAATCTATGAGGACGGAAGCTTCGTTATTTTTCTCTAATGCATAATAGTTCCAGTTGGTGCTGCCGATTATGGTGTATCTTTCGTCTACTATGATGAGTTTATTGTGGGTGGTCTTGGAGCGGGACTCGAAGTATACCTTAACACCAGCTTGGGAGAGCATAAATCCTCCCTCTCTTTTGTTCCTTCTGGTGATTCTTCCAAAGGCGCCCTGTTCTAAGATTACTTCTATATTTACTCCTCTTTTGTGAGCATCTATTAAATCTTGAACTAACTGGTTTTCCAGGCTTTCCGGATATTTTGGGTAGTAGAACATTTCAAACATCACTACCTGAATAGATTTTTCTGCTTGCTTCAAGAGTTCGTGGACTGCTGGATAGTATAACCTGTTGGGAATCGGTTTTACATCTTTTGCTGGGAGGGCTAAAACAACTTGTAAAGAGAGAGAAAATATTAAAATAGTGATTAATATGCATCTTTTGGCTTTCATAATTTGTAATTCTCCTTATTATTGGTGAAATTATTTCTTGTTTTCTTTTTGGACGATGTCCACAAGTTCCAGAATATCGTTGAGGTCGTAATCTGCTCCCGAATCCTTGGTGCCAAACCTATCGCCATAGCGAGCAAAGGCTGTTTTTATTCCCATTTTCTTTGCTCCCACTACATCGCGCTCTGCCCAGTCTCCCACCATTAATGTTTCTTCAGGTTTGACCTTGAGGATATCGAGGGCCATCCGGAAGGGTTTGGGAGATGGTTTCTTCTCTCCAGTGTCCTCGTAGGAGAGCACACGCTCGAAGTAGTGCTGCAACTCTAAGGCACAAATCCTCATCCATACGGGAAGCCTGGGAGCATCGGTAACGATTATCATCTTTATTCCCATCTTTGCTAAAGTAGTCAGGGTGAGGTGGACGTGGGGATAGAGGTTCATTGTCCCTTCTTTTGCTTTGCGATAGCCAATGATGCCTGAGGCGAGGATTCTATAATCGATGTGGCCAAACTCCTGCTGTAAAACTTTATCGAATATGTGCTGGTCTTCAATCCCCTCTTCTCCGTATTCTTTGTGAATTTTATCTACCATTTCCTCTTTGGGCATCTTCAATCCAGCATCAATCATTGCCTCTACTGCGGCTTCTACTGCTACACGCTTTACTTTCATAAAGTCTACCAAGGTATTATCTATGTCAAAAATAATTGCTTTTATCATCTTAAAAATATCCCGGTTCAACAAATCCTGCTTCGGTTCCCTCTGGTGTCAATCTCAGGGAACCGAACTGGATTGTTCTAATCTTTTCTTTTTCTTTTACGGGAGTGAATATTTTTATTTTTCTTCCTTTATAATCTATTCTATCAATAATTCCTATCCCCAGAACTTCACTTATGTAATCCAAAAGTCCTATCAAGATGTTCTTTTCATTGCCAGTAATGATATTTTTCAGATTGTAAACACCTGTTTCTCTTCTTACCATAATGGATTCTTCCTCAGACAATGGCTCCTCTGTTACCACGAGAATCCCTTCCCGACTGGAAAGTCTCTCTGCCCAGAGATAATGAATATCTTTTAATTTTATTTCCTTACCTGTTTTGAAATATGCACGGTCTGTTTGGATTTCGTCGAGGTCCAGCTCTAGATAACTGGCTTGTTTAAAATACTTCTTATACATCATTTCCCGCAGGGCCTTCCTCTCCTCATGGCTTCTTGGTGAAGGACCTTTACTAACAGGTAAACGAAAGATTTTCTCTTGAGGATAATTTTTGACTAGATGTTCCAGCTCATCGCTTCTCTCGAGCAAAATGATTACATCCGGACCGAGCATCTCTATTTCTGAGCGATGGAGAGCGCGGGCTTTCTCTCCCTGGACCCAACCGGGCGTATCGATGATAAGTATATCGGCAAGAGTTAGTCCGCGGTCAGCTAATCTTTTGAGCCCAACCAGTGAGGGAAGAAAATGGAAAGCAGGAGAGTTGGAGCCGGTAAAATAGAGGGTAGTTGGTTCCACTTCACTGGGGAAGACTATCTGCCTGTGTAAAACTGCCAGTCCGATTGTTCCCGGTGGACCAATATCACTCTGACCTGTATCACAATCGAGAATACCTACTTTCAATCCATGGGTAAGGAGTCTATTGGCTAAATAACTGGAAAAGAAAGTCTTTCCGGTATCTGTCTCTCCTAAAATTAGAATTATCCTCGCTCCTTTTTTACTTAACTGCTCGGTTAACCCATCCCAGGAATCTGGAATTGTGCGTTCAGATAGGTGCTCTCTTTCTCCGCCTTCCTCGAAGTCTAACACCAGTTCCCCATCTATTAAAGCCTCTACCGGAATAGACTTTCCCTTGGGGATTGTAACTTCTTCAGGATTTTCCAGAGTTTTTCCTACTGCTTCGAACTTGCCTCCATTAACTCTCAAAAGGCAGGGGCCCTTAAATAAGTAGATGTCTCCTTTCTTTAATTTCAGATTCATGATGGTTCCGTCAATTCTAGGGCAGAATTGGGCGACCACGGAGTGTCGCCCCTACATTGAGGCAGAGCTCCGCTCTGCAGCTACTTTTTTAGATATTTGCCTATTAACAGATTGAGTTTCTTGGCTGTTCTTCTATTTATTGCCCATTTGTGTGTCTGAATGGCATAAGCGAGAGCTGAAGCACATTCACACTTCCTCTCCCGTTCTAATCTGGGAATGACGGCCTTGATTAACTTCTTTACATTCTCAATATTGGCGAGAAGATTCCCGACGACTCTTTCCACGCTGACTTCTTCGCCTTCTTTCCACACATCATAGTCGGTAACTAACCCTAAAGTAGCATAACAGATTTCTGCTTCCCGAGCAAGTTTTGCTTCCGGGAGATTGGTCATTCCAATAATAGAAAATCCTAAAGAGCGGAAGACTTTAGATTCTGCTTTGGTGGAAAATTGGGGTCCCTCAATACAAACATATGTGCCACTCAGGTGGACTGAAAGCCTCAGGTCTTTTGCTGCTTGATAGAGAGTCTGACTCAATTCAGGACAGTAGGGATTGGCAAAACCGATGTGGGCAACGATGCCCTCACCAAAGAAAGTATACGGTCTTTGACGAGTGCGGTCAAATAACTGGTCGGGAATTACTATGTCTCTGGGTTTCAGTTCCTCTTTGAGACTACCGCATGCTGAAATAGAGATTATCTGTTCTACTCCTAAACTTTTGAGAGCATAGATGTTCGCTCTGGAATTGAGCTCTGAAGGCATTATGAAATGTCCTCTGCCGTGCCGGGGTAGAAAGGCAACAGGAATCCCTTCCAGATTACCAATGACAATTGTATCAGAAGGGTCGCCGAAGGGAGTGCTTATTTTCTGTTTACGTGTTTCGGTAATTCCCTCGATGTCATAAATACCACTACCTCCTATTACCCCAATTTTAACTTTCTCCATTATCTTACCTCCTCGCTGTTGCTACTATGAAGATTGTTCGAACTATTTGTTTTCTCTGTGAGACTTAATTATTTCCACTACTTTCTGGGCTAAAGTAATAAATTCCCCAAGGGATTCTTCAGATACAGTAATGAAATTTCTCTTGTACCTCTCTCCTCCCAGGGAGATGGACTCAGTAATCTTCACAAATCTTCCACTCACGTTTTCTTTCACGTCGAAAAAGAAGGTCTTTCCTCTGTCAGTTCTAAAACGCTCGTTGTAGATTTCTCGGTCAGGCATCTATTTCTCCTCCCTTGCTATCTCCGGTTATATTCTTTTCACTATTTCTTTTAATAATCTGGAGAGCTTCGCCTTTGCTCTTTCTGCTACTCTCAAGACAGACTGGTGGTTCATTGGTTCTTTCGAGGTTCCCGTTGCCATATTGGTCACACAGGAGATGCCCAGAATCTTCAATCCCAGCTGTTTACCTACAATTGACTCGGGCACAACGGACATACCCACTAAGTCTCCTCCCATTCTGCGAGTCATCTCTATTTCTGCCGGGGTCTCGTAAGAAGGTCCTGTCACACCAATGTAAACTCCTTGTTGAAGTTTAATCTTCAGGGCTTTAGCACAACTTAGAACAATCCTAATTAAATCTCTGTCATAGACATTTTTCATATTAGTGAAAGTGATTGACTGTCTTTTAGTTCTATCTCCTATTAGAGGATTATCTCCCATAAAATTTATATGGTCGGTAATCAGTACCAGGTCTCCTGGCTCAAAATTTTCATTTATTCCTCCTGCTGCGCCGGTAATGATTAGATTTTCTATTCCCAGACCAGCCATTAGCCTTACGGGATAAGTAATTTCTCTCATGGTGTAGCCTTCATAGAAGTGGACTCTTCCCTTCATTACACAGACCTCTTTGCCTTCCAATTTGCCAAGAACCATCTCTCCCGCATGACCTTCTATGGTGGGATGGACAAAATGGGGAATCTGACTATAGGGAATGGAGCAGGCTTCTCTAACATCATCAGCAATTCCTCCCAGACCCGAACCTAAAATCAAGCCGATTCTGGGCTTACCCGGGGCTCGGGAACAGTTAGCTTTTACTATCTCCTGTAATGTTTTTAAACTCTCTTCAATCATTTTTTAAGTAATCTTTACCACGATATCACCGATGATATCGGCTGCTTCGTCTCCCCTGTCTGCAGCATTTGAGAGGTGCCTGTAAATTTCCCGCAATTTTAAAATATATATGAAATCTTTACTCTGAAACAATTCTGCCAGTGCCTCATGATAGAGGTGTTCTACATAGTTCTCCACTTTCTTTGCTCTTATGAGATGTTGAAGGCAGGATTTATGTTTTCTTTTCAATTCCTGTACTGCCAGACATAAATGTTGAGCAGATTCGCAGAGAGCCTGAGCCATCTTTCTAAGATGCTCATTTGTCTCTACTTTAAAAAGTAGCATTTCGTTAACTGTACTTTTGGCATAATCTACCATATCATCGATTGCCCGAGAAAGGGCAAAGATATCTTCTCTATCTATTGGTGTGACAAATGATTTAGTCAATTCCTCAATCAGAATGCGTCTTGCTTCATCAGCCTCTTTCTCAATCTCTTTGACACTGTTGCCTTTCTCCTCGGTTACCTCCTCAATGAAATCTCTAAGAGCAACCATTCCTTCTTCGCTCTTTACTGCCTGTTGGGCAAGCATCTTAAAAAAATCTCTCTTTTTAGGAAACAGTCTCATAAATTTTTCTCCCTTACAACAATTTATTAATAAGAAGGTAGAAGAATATGGAGAGTATGGCGGTAACTGGAATGGTAACAAACCAAGTAATAAAAATTTCCCTGACCACTTCCCATCTGACAGCCTTTGGCCTCTCCGCTGAACCAGCGCCCATAATTGTGGAAGTAGCTATTTGGGTTGTGGACACGGGAAAGCCGAAAAGCGCTGCCCCATAGATAATAATCGCTGAACAGCTCTGAGCAGTGAATCCATGAATAGGACGAATTCTGTAAATCTTGACGCCTAAAGTCTTAATAATCCGCCAGCCTCCACTTAAGATTCCTAAGGCAATAGTGCCAGCACAGGCAACAACTACCCAGCGAGGAATAGGAAAAGTTCCTGATGGCGGATGGTAAAGTCCCAAGACGACCAGAGAAAATGTAATTACTCCCATTGTCTTCTGAGCATCATTTGTTCCATGGGAAAGAGCCAGAAGAACCGAAGCGCCAACCTGCAATCTTTTGAATAGACTATTGGCTCTGGGAGAAGACCACTGAGAAAAGGAGTAGGCAATCTTAGTAAATAGAAAACCTAGAATTAAACCGACTATGGGAGATGCTACCAGAACCAAAAAGATACCCGCAACCCTATTCCAGTTGACAATCGAAAATCCCCTGCCCACGACAAATGCGCCCAGGAGACCTCCAATCAAGGCATGAGAAGAACTGGTAGGAATTCCAAAATACCAGGTGAAGAGGTTCCAGATAATTGCAGCTATTAAAGCAGCAAATATTATTATGATACCATTAGGGATTACTTTAATAACTTCGGGGTTGACAATTCCTTTCCCTATTGTCTGGGCCACAGCTGTTCCCAGAAAATAGGCTCCGGTAAACTCAAATACGGCAGTAATGATTAATGCCCAGATGGGTGATATTGCCCGAGAAGAAACCATGGTAGCGACAATATTCGAGGAATCGTGAGCACCATTACAGTAGTCGAAAAACAATGCAACAGCAACGAGCAATATGGCTATCGTAAATGGATCCAACTATACCCCTTGTCTATGGCGCGAAGATGCTCTCTTTTGTCCCAATTCATCAGGACAGCTATTTTCTCTTACCCTAAGCGAGAGTATTTGGTGTAGCGAGCATTAGAATTTTTAGCCAAAAATCGAAGAATAGAGTTTAGCCGAAACTGACCAACGGGAATTTCGGTAAACTCCTGAGATTTTTGGCGATGCTCGCAGAGCAAAAAATTATTAGCGAGCGAACCAAATACCAGAGCACTACCCTTTTCTTTTCAATACCTTTTCTACTGCTTTTATAATATCAAATCGTGTCAACCCAAAATCTTGCATTAACTCCTGAGGACTTCCTGACTTACCGAAGTGATCTTTAATTCCTACCATTTCCACTGGCACGGGATACTGCTTCACCGCCACCTCAGTCACTGCACTGCCAAACCCTCCGGAAAGTTGATGTTCTTCGGCAGTAACAATAGCTCCTGTCTCTTTTGCTGCCTTAAATATTATCTCCTCATCAATAGGCTTCACTGTATGTAAATTAATTATCCCTGCCGAAATTCCCTTTTTATCCAGCTCCCTTGCTGCTTCCAAGGCCTCATACACCATAATTCCACAGGCAAAGATTGCTACATCCTTACCCTTACGCATTGTTATTGCCTTACCAAGAAGAAATGGAGTATCTTCTGTTGTAATTATGGGGATGGGTGGTCTACCAAATCTTATATACACCGGTCCCGATACTTCTCCCGCCTGAATGGTAGCCTTTCTTGTCTCAATAGCATCGCAGGGAACAACGACCTTCATATTAGGCAAAACTCGCATAAGAGTAATCTCCTCAATAGACTGATGGGTAGCACCATCAGGGCCAACCGAAATTCCTCCGTGACTTCCGCCTATCTTTACATTTAGATTACTGTAACAGATTGTGACTCTCACTTGATCCCAGACGCGACCAGAGGCAAAAACTCCCAGAGTGCAGCAGAAGGGAATTTTATCCACTAAGGATAATCCGCCCGCAGTACCAATCATATCAGCTTCAGCAACTCCCATTGTAAAGAACCTTTCTGGAAATCTCTTCTTGAACATTGAAGCTCTCGTGGAATCGGTGAGGTCGGCTGACAAGACCACCACCTGAGGATTCTTCTCTCCCAGAGCTACCAATCCTTCCCCATATCCATCTCTCGTTGCTTTCATCTCAACCATTGATTGTATTCTCTCTTTCTAATCTCATTGATAAACACTGAAACCCCGATTTTTCAATCGGTAGAAAATGGGGTCAGGAACCTTCTAAATCCTTCAAGGCAACTTTCGCCTGTTCCTTCGAAGGCGCTTTCCCATGCCATTCAACAGCATTCTCCATAAAGGAGACACCCTTCCCTTTTATGGTCTTTGCTATAATAACTGTTGGTTTCCTTTTAATTGTTTTCGCTTCAGCAAATGCCTCCAGGATCTCTTCCATTTTGTTCCCATCAATTTCGATAGTATTCCAACCAAAAGCCTTCCATTTTTCAGAGATGGGATTTGGACTCATTATCTCATCAATTGTTCCATCTATCTGCAATCCATTATTATCGACAATTCCACAAAGATTGTCTATGTGGTAATGGGAAGTCGTCATTGCTGCTTCCCAGATTTGTCCTTCTTCTATCTCGCCGTCGCCCATCAAGCAGTAGACGCGAGCATCTATTTTATCCAGCCTGAGCCCCAGGGCAATACCATTGGCGATAGAGAGACCCTGTCCAAGTGAACCAGTGGAAACTTCTATTCCGGGTAAACCGTCGGTCTTAGAAGGGTGACCCTGGAGCCGGCTACCAAGTTTTCTCAGGGTACTAAGCTCTTGCAAAGGAAAGTATCCAGCTCGCGCTAAACAAGCGTACATCGCAGGACAGCTATGTCCCTTAGAAAGAATGAACCTGTCCCTCTCTCTCCATTGAGGATTTTGAGGGTTATGCCTCATCACAGAAAAATAGAGAGCTACCATAATGTCACACGCTGAAAGAGCCCCACCGGGATGGCCCGACCCCGCCTGGACAAGCATTTCAATGATATTTTTTCTTACCTGTCTGGCTATCTTATCCAGTTTCTTGGTCTGTTCATTTATTTTCATCTTTTTTTCTTTTTTCGATTAAATAATTAACTCGCTTTAGTAGGTGTTGGGGTTCGAAGGGCTTAGTTATGTACCAGTCAGCTTTCTTCTCTAAGGCTTTTTCAAAGTCCACACCAGTATCAAGAGCGGTAAGCACTATAACCGGTATCTCTTTAGTAACTGGATTAGCTTTTAAAATTTCACACACCCGATATCCATCCATTCCCGGAAGCATCAAATCTAGAACAATCAGATCAGGCTTCTTCTCTCTCGCCATTTGTAATCCCTCTTCCCCATCTTTTGCTGAAATTGTCGAATAGTCTTCTTTCTCTAAAATAAACTTAATTAGTTTTACCGTCTGAGGATCATCTTCTACAATTAAAATGTTTAATTTCGACATCTTTTCCTCCTACTTTCCAACAACTCTTTTCCCAGTCATCCCTCGCCCTTAGGCAAAGCTTCCACGGACTTTTATGAGGCGAAGCCTTGCTTCACCACTCCCGACATTTAAAAGACAGTTTGTGAAGAGTATCGGAATTTTTAGCCAAAAAACGAGAACGACATATCCTTCCGCTAAAGCGGAAGTTGGAGTAGCATCACCGCTTGCGGTGCGTTAGGAGTAGCAGAGCTTGCTCTGCGATAACTAATCGCGAGACAAGTCTCGCTACTCCATCTCTGCGCCCACCAATCGCGAAACAAGTCTCGCTACTCCTAACACAGCTATGCCATTTGTCGCTCGTCCCGATTTTCAATCGGGAACATGATTTTAATTACCAAAAACCAAATCCCGCGCTACTTTTTTGTCAATTTTGTATTTATTTCGGTAAGTAACTCCTGAGGGCTAAAAGGTTTAACGATGTAGCTTGAAGCTCCCGCTTGTAGCCCCCTCATTACATCCATCTCTTGTCCTAAAGCTGAAAGGATTATAATTGGGATATCCCGAGTATTTTCATCTTTTTTCAATTTCTCAATAGCTTCGATTCCGTCCATCTTAGGCATCATAACATCCATCAATATCAAATCCGATTTCTCTTTTTTGGCTATCTGCAAAGCTTCTACTCCATTATAAGCAATAAGAACTTCGAAATTATTCTTCTTTAAAAGAAACTCAATCAATTGCACAGTAGTAGGGTCATCCTCTACTATTAATATCTTGGCCATTTTCTTCTTCCTCTCTATTATCGCGAAACAAGTTTCGCTACTCCAAAAGACTTTGGAGTAGCAGAGCTTGCTCTGCGTTAACATTCCTGTTTCATCAGGGCCACTCATGACATCCAAAAGATAGTTTCTGGAAAGTGCGATAAACAAACTATCTTTTAATACTATTTTGGGAAAAGTTCCTTGTGCCCTATCACGGCAATATCGAGAAGCATATTGAGATATTTATACCTTTTTTTAACATCACTATAAGGAACAAAATGAAGAGAAATATTTGCGTCATCCAAAATTGCTCCCAGCATTCTGGAAAACTCAGTTGCTGATAAACTACTGCCCGGCGGAGGTCCTAAGACTACAGCAATTCTCACATTACCTGTTTTACAAAGTTCAGCAAACATTCCATAATTTATTTTCTTTTCCGCTTTATAATCTTTCTCAAAAACTGCCTCCAACCGGAATTTCAACTTATGTTTTTTTAATACTTCATCAAATTGTGTTTTAAGTTCTTCAATCTCTTTATTGCGGTCTTGTGGATAAAAGTAGCCTACTTCTACTTTCCGTAATGATTTATCAACTGGCGCTCGCTCCACAGGTGGAGGTGAGACTTCCGGAGCAGGTTCTGGCTCCTTTGCCGCTTTCACTTCTTTTTCCTCAGTCGGTGGTGGAACTCTTTCCCTCTTAATTTCCTCGACTTCCTCTTCAATCACCTTTTCCTCTGGTGGAGGAACTTCAGGTGTTGCCATTTCAGGAATTTCTTTAGGAGCATATTTTTTGCAATTATGGCAATACCAGCGATCGTATTGTTCAACATAGGCAAGATTCTGCCCACAAGTCAAGCACTTTCTCTCCTCCTCGACTTCTAACGGAGGGGGAGCCACTTTCTTTTCTTCTTCTAATTTAGGCTCTTTTGTCTCTGGTGGCTTTACCTCTAAGAACTCTTCTCTTTCTTTTTCAGGCAGAAGATCATTCATCAATTCCCGAACTAAATCTATGGTTATCTCCTGTTTGGTTAATTGACCATAGGCATTAATTCGCTTCAGGAAACCTTCGAGTTCGCGAACGTTAGATTTCAATTTGCCGGCAACATATACAAGTATGTTATCACTAAGGTCTAATTGTTCAAGCTCTTCTTTCTTCTTAAGAATAGCAACTCTTGTTTCTAAATTGGGGGACTTGATATCAGCAATCAAACCCCATTCGAATCTCGACTTCAATCTCTCCTCTAAAGTGGTCAGCTGTTTGGGAGGCTTATCTGAACTAATTACAATCTGTTTGTGGGCATCGTGAAGCACATTGAAGGTATGGAAGAATTCTTCCTGGGTTGACTCTGCCTCAACCAAAAATTGAATGTCATCAATTAACAAGAGGTCTACTTGCCGATAACGTTCTCTAAACTCTTCTATCGTTCCTTTGCCAATGGCTTCGATAACTTCATTCATGAACGTTTCAGTAGTAACATAGAATATCTTTGCGTCTGATTTTTTACTTTTGACATAATGTCCAATCGCATGAAGTAAATGAGTTTTCCCCAATCCCACCCCACCGTAGATAAATAAAGGATTATATATTTCTCCTGGACTTTTTGCCACAGCCTGAGTAGCTGCGTGGGTGAATCTGTTAGAGGGACCAACGACGAAATTCTCAAAAGTATATGCTGGATTCAACTTGAGCTCCCCGATGGGTTTAACGGGTTTTTCAGCCTTTGCCTTTTTCGGCTCTACGCTCACCTCTTTCTTCTGAATTTCTCCTGAATCTTTTACCTTGGAAACAGAGGGTTTGGGGGCTTTCATAGATTCATCCAGTATTTTGATAATTTTTTCTTTTACCTGGGAGTCAACATTATAAACATAAAAGGCCCAGTTGTATTCTTTATCCCGAGGAACAAAAGGGCGACTGCAGATATTTCCAATCTTGTCTATTAAGTCCCTAAGATCCTTCTGTTCTCCATAGACTCTTATCTTGTATCTCTTTTCTCCCCTTTGAGTCGGAGAAAAACTCATGCTCCAACGTTCAATCATGTTAACCACCTAAACAATAAACGCAGACTGTAGCCACAACCTTTAGGTTGCGATTTACACGCAGACTAAAGTCTGCTACTCCAATAATAAATGGGCGGGACTTTAAGGCCATCGGGTTTCATTTCTGCTTTAAATACTTATTTTCGATCTCCTTAATCTTATTTATCCTGCGGAGATGCCTCTCCCACCCAAAAGGAGTGTTAAGCCAACTAGCAACTATATTCATCATTCTCTTTTGATCAAGATTAGAGCTCAGGCAGATAATGTTGGCATTGTTATGTTCAGATGCCAACTTTGCCATTTCTTCATCACGAACTAAAGCTGCTAAAATTCCAGGAACTTTGTTAGCGGTAATGCTCATTCCTATCCCGCTCTTACATATAAGAATCCCCTTGTTATACTCTCCACGAGCAACAGCTTCAGCAACCTGCACTGCATAATCCGGGTAATCACAGGCTTCTTCTGAGAAACAGCCAAAATCGCCCACTTCATGATTTAATTTTTGAAGTTTCTCTTTCAACTCCACTTTTAACTTGAATCCTTGATGGTCAGAGCCAATAGCAATTTTCATCTTTTTTCAAACGCAGACTGAAGTCTGCTACTCCTATTTGGAATTGGAGGAATACCAAAAGGCACACTAATAGCGCACAACCTTCAAAAAAGATTCTACATTTAGACTTGCTCCGCCTATTAACCCTCCGTCTATATCTTCACAAGACATTAGAACCGAAATATTATCAGGATTAATACTTCCTCCGTATAAAATTCTGATTGCCTGAGCATTCTCCTTTCCAAACATTTGCCCTAACAATTTCCGAATAAATCGCTGCACCTCTTCAGCCTCCTCAGGCGTAGCTGTCTTTCCCGTACCGATAGCCCAGACAGGTTCATAAGCCACTACCAATCCTTTACTTTCTTCTTTTGTCAACCCAGATAGTCCTGTTTTAACCTGTTCTTCTATTACTGTTAAAGTTTCTCCTTTTTCTCTCTGTCGGAGCGTTTCCCCTACACAAACAATAGGAATAAGACCGATAGAAAAAGCTATCTTCGCTTTCTTATTTACTGTCTCATTTGTTTCGCCAAAATATTGGCGTCGCTCTGAGTGACCTAAAATTACATAATTACAGCCAATATCTTTGAGCATCGTTGGCGATACTTCTCCAGTATATGCTCCGCGAACTTCCCAGTACATATTCTGGGCACCCAATTTTATCGAGGAACCTTTAATTACTTCCTTTACTGAGGAAAGAACAGTGAAAGGGGGACAGAGAACTATTTCCCTATCTGCAATAGTCCCTGTTTTGTTTTTTACTTCACGGGCTAACTCCACTGCTTCTGAGGTCAACTTATTCATTTTCCAGTTACCAGCGATAATCGGTTTCCTCAATTTTTCTCTCCTTAGAATATAATTTTAGCAAATTTAGTAGCACGAAAACAAGCAAAAAATAAACCCAACAAATCCAAAAAGACCCAAAAACTACGACTAGAAATTATTATAATGCACATTTTCCATAGTGTCAAGAAAAAATGTAAGGAAAATGGGGTCAGGGAAAATGGGGTCAGCTCTATTTTTGATTCGTTAAAATAGTTAAATAGAGTTGTGATAGGGCCAAAAATAGAACTGACCCCATTTTCTCTTCGAGAAATAAAAAAAGACCCCTTGTGGATAAAAGCAAATTGCTGGAAAATTTCGGATTCTTCAAACAGAATTATTTATTTTCCTCAACACACTCAAGCGTTATACCACCCGCTTCTCTGGAATACAGAACGCCAGCAATTGTCCTCCAACAAGGGGTCACCTTGCAGTGCAAAATTTTGAGTCTATTAATTATCCCTTTTTCTTCTTTTTTGTTGCTTTCTTCTTCTTTTTTGCTTTCTTTTTCTTTACCATTGTTTTCCTCCTTTTTTTTCTGGTAGTTTTCTTTTTGGCGGCTTTTTTCTTCTTTTTCTTCTTCTTACCGCCGCGGGCCATCGTCGCCCGAGAAACATCTCCTTGCTTATCAAGGTAATAGAGATAACCACGGGCCTTTTTAACACCAACTCTAGTAACCTTTACAGGACCCCCGCCTTTCTTGCCACCGCGGGCCATCTTCGCCCGAGAAACATCTCCTTGCTTGTCGATGAAATAGAGATAACCTTCCTGTCTCTTTACACCGACCCTTGCTACCTTTTCTCCCATCTCTTTCTCACCTCCTCTGTTTTAAAAGCTTAGTGACGCTCCACAGGGCAAGCCTTGTGGCTTCTGTCCCGATGTCACATCGGGACATTCTTTTTCTTGCTTCATCATCGGAACTACCGTTCCAACTCCACAAGCGTTGATTCCCGCTCGTCCAGCGGTATTTAATCCTATAACTATGGGTCTACTCAATCTTACCAGTCTGTTCAAGTCCTCTCGTCCTTTTTGCTCTTTTCCGGCGGAAGCTTCGTCGGGGACTCTTTAGGTAAAGTAATAATTTTCTCTTTTAACCAAGCATCGACCATCTCTTTAGGAAACTTATATTGTCTGCCAATCTTAGAAGCCGGAATTTTTTTCTGGCGGATTAATTGATAAATTTTAGACTTGCTCAATCCTATATATTGGGACAGCTCTTTAGTGCTCATTATGTCTTTCATCAGATTCACCTTTTTAGAAACTTTTAGAGATATGTTTTATCATTTAATATCTATGTCTTGCTTTAAGTATAATATATCTACAAGATTTGTCAAGTAAAAAGTTTAAGTTTCTTTTAGTAACAACCCGACTTACCTATTTCCATCTAATATCATTAAGTACGATAAACGCCGAAATTCTATTATAAAGTCTCTTTTACTTATTTTTTGTATCCACTTTTGCTCCTCCAACCTTAGGCGACCAGATAGGCATTCGCCCAGCTCTTTCACGAAAGGGCGGGGTCCGACACAATAAAAAAGCGAAGTCTCCGATTCATCGGAGCCTTCGCTGAAAAATCTCTTCAAAATATAAATCTTTTCCCGATACCTTATATTTTAGGCAAACTCACCTTTATTCCTGGACCCATTGTTGAGGAAACGCTTATGCTTCTTAGATATTGACCTTTAACAGTAGGTGGTCTAACTCGCTGTATTTCTCCTATCACAGTATTTATATTATCCACCAGTTTCTTCTCATCAAAAGAAGCTTTACCCACACTTAAATGGATAATTCCGTAACCATCGATTCGAAATTCAATTTGACCAGCTTTAATCTTTTTTATCACATCAGCAATCTCGAATGTGACAGTCCCTGTTTTGGGACTGGGCATCAATCCCTTCGGTCCGAGTATCTTTCCCAACTTACTCAAGTCACGCATACAATCGGGAGTAGCTATTAACGCATCAAATTTAATAGTCTCCTTGGCTATCTTTTCAATTAAATCTTCTCCTCCCACAAAATCTGCTCCTGCTTTTTCTGCCTCTTTTGCCTTCTCTCCCTTAACTACAACAGCCACCACTTTACTCTTTCCTGTACCATGTGGCAATAAGACAGTTCCTCTTACTATTTGGTCTTGCCGCTTAGGATCAATTCCCAGTCGCAGGCACAATTCGATAGTCTCGTCAAACTTGGCATTGGCAGCCTTCTTAACCAACACTACTGCCTCTTCTACACTGTAACCTTTATCTTTCTCAATTAATTTAGATAATTCGTGGTACCGCTTACCTCTTCTCATAATTTTCCTTGTACGATTTACCTACAGATGTTCCCCATTGAAAATCGGGACGATGAATCCAGCCTCTGCAAAAATCGAATCTCAGGGGCTGGATGAATTGGGACCTACAAAATTTCTATTCTATTTCTATCCCCATGCTCCTTGCAGTTCCCTCTACCATCTTAACTGCACCTTCCATATCGTTTGCATTTAGATCAGCCATTTTCTTCTCTGCAATTTCACGTACTTGCTTCTTACTCACCTTAGCTACTTTCGTCTTATTGGGCTCTCCCGAGGCTTTGGCTATGCCCGCAGCTTTCTTCAACAATGCAGCTACTGGAGGGACCTTGGTCACAAAGGTAAAGCTTCTGTCTTGATATACAGTGATTACAACTGGAATAAGCATTCCCGGTTCCTGACTAGCCGTTCTCTCATTGAATGCCTTACAGAACTCCATAATATTTACTCCATGTTGTCCCAAGGCGGGTCCGACTGGAGGAGCAGGATTAGCTCCCCCTGCGGGTATCTGTAATTTTATTATGCCTTTTACTTTTTTTGCCATAAAATCTTCCTTCCTATATCTTTTCTACCTGTAAAAAATCGAGCTCCACGGGAGTAGCTCGTCCAAAGATTGTTACCATTACTTTCAGTTTGCCTTTTTCCTCATTGACGTCTTCCACTACGCCAACAAAATTTTCAAATGGCCCCTCTATAACTCTGACACTCTCGTCTTTTTCAAACATCACTGCCGGCTTTGGTTTTGCCTGTGCTTCTCGTTGAGTGATTGCCACGATATTGTCCAATTCTTCTGGTCTAAGAGGCACAGGTTTCACCCCACCGAGGAAACCAGTTACTCCAGGAATATTGCGTACAGCCCAATAGGTTTCATTATCGATTACCATTTCAACTATAACGTAACCCGGGAAAAATTTCCGCTTGCTAATCTTTTTCTTATTCTTTCGTATTTCCACAATTTCTTCAGTGGGAATTAATATGTTTGATATTTTGTCTTTCATTCCCCCAGAACTTATCAGCTTCTCCAGGTATCCTCTGACTTTATCCTCATGCCCCGTATAAGCATGAACAATATACCATTTTTTCTCTATCAACTTTTCCCTCTTAGGCGTTGACTACTTTATTAATATTCCCAGAATTATGGACAGCCCAAAGTCTACCAGACCTACAAAAATAGCCACGGCAATAACTAAAAGAATCACCACCATTGCCGACCCGATTACCTGTTTCCTATTCGACCAGGAAACCTTTCGTAGCTCTTCTATAACTTCTCTCAAAAACTGAATTGGTTTTTTAAACACAATTTTCACCCATTCGATTCGTAGATTGTTCTATATAACAAAAATGTGGGAAATCTGTCAACCAAAAAAATGCATCCCGATTTTCAATCGTGAAAATTGTGCCCTACCCCAATTGAAAATCGGGATGCGAAATCTTTAACGTCAGTCTTTCCCCTCATCGATTAACCTGTAGCCTACCCCTTCTACAGTTTCAATCTTTTCACCCAGGGAGGCCAACTTCTCTCGCAGTCGTCCGATATGAACATCAACAGTACGAGTAGTGCCAAAGTATTCGTAGCCCCATACTGTCTCCAACAAGAAATTTCTGTTAAGCACATGCCCCTTCTTTTTTACCAAAATGTGAAGTAAATTAAATTCCATAGGTGTTAAATCAATCTGCTTATTTTTTATGGATACAGCATGTTTATCCAAATTTAAGCGCATATCTCCATACTTTAAAATTTCTTCTACTTCTTCTTCTCCACCAGCTCGACGCAGCACTGTCTTCACTCGAGCAACTAATTCTTCTTGATTAAAAGGTTTAACAATATAGTCATCAGCGCCCATCTCCAATCCGGCAACAGTTGAGGACTTTGTAGATTTAACGGTGAGCATTATAATTGGGATATTACTTACAATCTTATCCTTCTTCAAAGTTTGACAAATTTGAAAACCATCCATATCGGGCAGCCTCAAATCCAAAATAACTAAATTTGGCTTTGAACGATGAACTTTCTTAATCCCTTCTTCTCCACAATTGGCAGTAATTACACTAAACCCCTCTTCTATCAAGACGTTGCTGACCAGTTTCAAAATCGACGCATCATCGTCTATCACCAAAATTGTTTTCTTTAACATCGCCGCCTTCTTTTATATAAAAATTTGCCTTTCTAATCTTCCCTTTTATCTACAACGTAACTGCTCCCTTTTTTGAGCTTAGCATATTTTTTCAGTTCAGCACCCACGTCGCTAATCTCAGCAGGACTGGCGAATTTCCTCGATTTATTTGTAACTACTCCGATAGCAATAATCATCAATGGAAACTTCGTAATTTTATTGAGCCGATCCTTGGTTATAATATATTTTCTTTTTCTATCTTCTTCGTCGTAGAGACTGGGAATCTCCTGGTTAAAGTCTTTAATGATACCTCTACAGAGGGCATCAACTTTATCCGGGCTAGTAACTACGATGAAATCATCCCCTCCAATGTGACCAATAAAGTCATCTGGATTGCCTTTCTGTTTAACTGCCTTGAGAATGATTTGAGCTGTAACGCGAAGAACTTTGTCGCCCCTGAGATAACTATATTTATCGTTGAAAGCTTTAAAATTACTCAAATCTAAATACAAGACAGCAAATAGACGGTCCCGGCTTAGACACTTCTTTAACGCCTCGACGAGGGAAATGTTGCCAGGCAATTTGGTTAAAGGATTAGCGGAGAGGTCACTGGCAGTGCGAGTCAAATGCGTTTTCACGCGGGCAACAAGTTCTTCTTCCTGGAAAGGCTTGGTAATATAGTCATCAGGAGCATAGCTCAATCCAATGACTTTATCCGATGTAGAGCCCTTGGCAGTTAACATGATTATAGGTATATGAGCTAAAGAAACATCTTCTCTAATCTTCTGGCAAACCTGATAGCCACTCATACCAGGAAGCCCTAAATCTAAAACTACGAGATCCGGCGGGACCCGATGAATCTTTTCCAGTCCCTCTTCCCCACTGTAACCAACTGTGACCTCGAAACCTTCGCCCTCAAGGGTAGTTTTGACCAGATTAGCAATGTCCTCTTCGTCCTCTATTACCAGAATCTTTTCCTTGTTCATATTTCTCTCTGCATTATATTATATATTATGCCTTATGTAAAGTAAAAATAAAATTGCTTCCCTTATTGAGTTCACTCTCTACCCAAATCCGACCACCATGTGCCTCGACGATTCCCCTAATGATGGCCAAGCCCAGCCCTGTGCCTTTCACTATTTTCACTTTACCTCCAGATGACTTAACCTGTTGGAATTTGTCGAAAACTTTTTGCAAGTCCTCCTTGGCAATGCCCACTCCTGTGTCTTTAACAGCAATCTCTACGAAGTTTCCCGATCCTGAATTTTTCGCTTCTATAGTTACTTTTCCTCCCTCAGGAGTAAATTTGAAAGCATTACTGAGAAGGTTTGTGAAAACCTGTCTAAGTTTATCCTGGTCGGCGGAAACCAAAGAGATACTGGTAGGAACGACTGCCTCCAATTGGATCTTGCCCTCTTCTGCTTGGGGCCGGAAAAATGTAACCATTTCCTCTATGAGCGGTGAAAGCTCTAAAGCTTCTTTTCCCAGCTCAAAACGCTTGGCTTCAATTTTTGCTAAATCGAGGATGTCATTTATGAACATCCCCAGTCGAGAAGTGTTGTTCTTGACAATTGTCAAATATTCTATGAGCTTCTTATTAAGTGGCCCAGCTTTTCCCCTCAAGATAAAATCGACATAGCCTTTAATTGAGGTTAGAGGTGAGCGGAGCTCGTGGGAGACGCTGGAAACGAAGTCGTCTTTCATCTGGTCAAGCTCTTTAAGCTTTTTTGCCATCCTGTTAAATTCACCTGCTAAATCGCCAAGTTCATCTCTACTCTTGACTAAAATCTTCTGTTCCAGGTTCCCCTGTCCGATAGACTTTGCACCTTCAGTAAGCTTCCTGATTGGACGACTCATTAGCTGAGCCAGAATAAACGCACCAAAAATCCCGAAAGAAAAGGCAACACCTGTTACCACAAGGATACGACGACGGGTCAGGGATAATGTATCTTCCACAACTCTATTCAACACTGCTTTAGAAAATCCAACTCGGGCAGTACCCAACCTATCCTCTCCCAATAAGACAGGAAGTGAGACATCAATGAGCTCACCACCTTCTATTCCCTTATAAGATTGAACCAACAAGTCCTCTGAGTTCTGAGCTTTTATTCCTATAGAATCCCGATACACATAACCGTGAAGATTAGTATCGGTATGCACTACCACTTTTCCTTCATCGTCTACGAACATGGCATAAATTACCCCTGTAGTCCTCTTAACCACCTTGATGTAATTCATAAGAAGCAGATCGTCTTCGCTAATTATCGCCTCCTTGCAGACCTCTGTCAAACCCTTTATGGTATTTACCTGGCTTTCTCTCATTGTCTGCAAAAGATGTTTCTTCTCAAAAATGAACAGAATCACGCTCATTCCCAGTAAAGCTACCACCAATATAAGAATAGCAAAGAAGCTGAACTTTGTTCTAAGACGCATTCTGCCTCCCGAGGATTAATCCTTTTTCTTCCGTCTTAACTCGTCCAGATGGTCTTTCACCAGGTGCTTTGGACCAAAATGTTTGTACTCCCGGAGCACTGCTCGTATTCGTGCCAATAGTTCCTGAGTCTCAAAGGGTTTTAGCACATAGTCATCCGCACCATCCACTAATCCCTCAACTTTATCAGAAGTCTCTTTAAACTTGCCTGTTAACATTATTATAGGTATATGTTTGCACCCTTCCTCGGCTTTTAGTCTCCGACAAATCTCAAACCCGTCTATGTCCGGAAGCTGCATGTCCAGAATAATTAGGTCAGGATGGGACGTTTGAGCCTCCTTTATGCCACCTTCGCCGTCCTCAGCAGAAACAAACTCGAACCCTTCATCAAGGAGAGTCTCCTTTACCAGCCTAACAATATCTGGATCATCATCAACAAAAAGAATTTTCTCTTTCATTATAGAACCTTTCTATTTTGCACGGCTAAAACCGTGCCCACAAATTCTAAACGCAGACTGAAGGCTGCTACTCCAGAGTCTTCTGGAGTAGCGAAACTTGTTTCGCGATTAGTTAACGCAGAGCAATCTCTGCTACTCCTTTCCTATTACAGGCACAAATTCAATTGGTGCATCCCGATTTTCAATCGGGAAAATTCCAATGCTCCAAAATATATCTTACCATAGACTTATTACAACAGTGTTACAAAAATGTTAAATCTATGTTAACTTTTTACTCCCCTTCCACAAACATATATCCTTTTCCTTCTACAGTTTTTATCTTTTTTGCAGCCCCTTCTCCCAATTTTTCCCTGAGTCTCCTTATATGCACATCCACTGTTCTGGTAGCACCAAAATACTCATAGCCCCATATACTTACCAATAAATATGAGCGATTCAAAACACGACCTGCCTTCTTCATCAACAGGTAGAGTAAATCGAATTCTTTTGGTCTCAGGTTCACAAGTTTTCCTTTCACCCGCACTGTAGCTCTGGTAACATCGAGAGAAATCCCCTCCTTTTCTACGACCTCCTCAAAGTCCTCAGAAAGCTCATAGCGCCTTAATAAAGCTCTTATGCGGGCAACCAGCTCTTTAGCCTCGAAGGGTTTAGTTAAATAATCATCAGCTCCTGCCTCAAATCCAGTAACTTTGTCTCTGGTTTCCATAGCCTTGCCACTTAACATTATGATAGGAATAGAATGGGTCATCTTATCCTGTTTCAAAACCCGACACACGTCAAAACCATTCAAGCCGGGAAGCACCACATCTAAAACGACGGTGTCTGGCTTTTCTTCTCGCACTTTCCTTATTGCTTCGTCACCATTTCTAGCGGAGATAACTCTGAAATTCTGTGTGGTCAAGATTTCTTTCAGGAGTTCAACTACTACCGCATCATCATCGACGACTAAGATTTTCTTTTTCATATGTCTTTTATCTTTCTTATATTCCTTTCCCCGGTCAAAAACCGTATAATGCTAACTTCCAATACCTTTCTTTTATCTACCCGTGTTATTCTTATCTTTAAAGCGATCACTCAATATCTTATGGATTCGCTCCCCCAGTTCAAAACCCTCCAATGACTTGATCACGTAGTCCACTGCACCCAGGTCGAACGCTTTATCGCGATCTCGCCTGAGGGTGCTGGTAGTGAGCATTACCACTGGAATGTGTGAAGTAGCCTTATCTATTTTCAAGCTCTCTAATACCTGGAAACCATTGATGCCGGGCATTTTAATATCTAAAAGAATTAGATCCGGAATTTCACTAGTCGCTTTTCTCAATCCCTCCTCACCATCATAAGCATAACTCACCTGGAAATCCTCGATTTCCAGAATCTCTTTCACCAACTTAACCAAGTCCTGTTCATCATCGATAATTAGAATTTTTTCTCTGGCCATAATTTTACCTTAAATAAGAATTACAAGCTAACAAGACTCCAGAGGTTTTTGGAGTAGCGAAACTTGTTTCGCGTTAACGCACCGCAAGCGGTGCTACTCCAATTATTGGAGTCCTCCCGAAAGGGAGATTCTTCCCGGAACCCCCGATGAAATCGAGGAAATCCAGCGTAGGGATCGGGTTCCATCCCAACCTGATATGTTGTTTTCCCCGGGGCGCTCAAGCGTCTTCCGCCCGCGCCTTTCCCTCACTTCGTTCAGTCGTCGCTCCTTACTCGTCGCGACCGGCGCCTTACAGGAGAAAATTAGTTTTAATTTTAACACTTTTTAGTTATCTTGTCAACACTATCTGTAGTTGTGCAGCTAGAATTTCCTCTTTTAATTTTTTAAAATTTTATTTTTCTTAATATATCGTCACTAAACAGGAAATCTTTAAAAGAATGTTTTTAATCATCGAAAGACTAAATCCTTATATTCCAAGGAATTTATTGGAAATAGGCCATTAGAGCCCTCTAGATGTAGGGTTGACGGCTCTGTCAGTCTCTTTACTGGACAGACACGGCGATCTGTCCCTACACGACGGCAAAGATTAAACTCTATCATAATAAAAATCCATTGAAAAGTTCAAATATAAACAAAAATCTAAATTCTAAAAAGCGGAAATTTTAGCTGCAAAATAAGCGGAAATTCTATCTACTCAACTACACACTATCAAAAACCGAGGTATAGATAAATAATCGCTCCGCAGGAAATACGGAGCGATTATTTATAAACATAGTCACTCGAGGCTGGGGAACACCTCGAGTGACCCTAACTAAACGCAGACTGAAGTCTGCTACTCCATCTCCCCTATGGGAAGAGGAAGAGAAAAAGGTATTCTCATCTAGTCTGAATAATAAAACAGGTGGTCAACCCTCGACCATCTCTTCTTTTTACATTTATCCTCAAGTCTTCTGGCAAGAGAATCAGGCTTCCAGAAATATGGCTGGAAAGCAAGGCTTTAGCTTTTTCCCAGACCGCAGGGTCTTCATCAGTACAAATCTCTATTCTAAAGGGATACCTCGAATACTGGCGTAAAAAATCTATAGCCTTTTCCATAATCAGTTTACCATCTTCGGAAAATTCATCCCTCTCTGAAGTGTAAAGCACTCTATTGGCTACCTCAATGTTCACACTGTCTCTCTCATCATATTTCAATGCCCATAGCTGAAACGGTTTTCCACTGGTAGTATGGGGTTTGCCATCCTGGTCTATACCCACGAAATTATAGGAATAGAGAGTTCCTACCCTTATTACTTTTCCTCTTTCATCCTGACCATCCCATTCAATAGTCCGTGGAGGACTCCCTTTGCCCTGGAGAGTTCTTATGATACTTCCTTTCTCATCGGAAATTGTCAGTTCCCATTTCTTAATTTTAATATTGGAACGCCGGGGATGGAAAGTTACCAGAGGAGGTTCGGGAAGAGGAGGCAGCGAGGGTCTGATTACCTGTTTGCTATTTAAACAGGTAAATTGTCGCAAATCCTCCTGCCTTAGAATTTCTAGCCCTCCCTCCATAAGAGCTTCCGTCTCCTCTATAGATGGACTAACAATGTCTTCTAACTTAATTTCAATCTGGTAAGGAGCCTTCTCCACTTTGACAGTATCTTTAGCTTC
>Ga0307377_10001725_pt1 | contig 26848 bp, 15 predicted proteins | sample TR3MG_FD_202535 | JGI IMG/M metagenome (GOLD analysis project Ga0307377, IMG submission 202535) | Soil microbial communities from Risofladan, Vaasa, Finland - TR-3 | ecosystem: Environmental > Terrestrial > Soil > Coastal area > Acid sulfate soil | place: Finland: Risofladan, Vaasa | collected... | reverse complement strand
GCCGGCAATATCACCGTCATCCGGGCTGCAGCATCACGACTGCGACGCCAAGCCATTTCACCCCCCCCCCGGCACCACCACGACTGCGCGTAGTCGGTCATAACCGTCCCGACCTCGATGCGCTCAAATCCCCCGAGCGTCATTCCCTGCGGCGCGACCCACAGCAGTTGAACGTCGTAGAGCACCGGCAGAAGGTCTCCCTCGACCGGCTCAGTGGGGTTCTTGAGTTGCGCCACACGTACAGACCGGCCGAGAGCCGCGTCACGATGCTCCACGACCAGGAGTTCACCGACCGCAGCGGGCTCCCGCGCAAGCTTCTCCTTGGCAATAGGCACGCCCCTGCGCCGCATGCATACGACCGAAAAACGCACTACACCGACTCGATACGCCCATGCGCCCAACACTGGCACAGATGCCCAACCACGAGTCTCAACACCGGCAGCCCCGGCCCGTCGGGCTCACGCCCCTGCTCATCGACAACGACCGCCTCTACCGTGCCGTCCGCATCAAGCCTCTCGATGAGCCGCAGCACGACCTCACAGCCTTCCGTTGAGCCCAACAGCGCAGAGATGTACTGCCCGGGCGCGCTTTCGCCGTACACCTTTCCGCGGTATAGGAAGAACTCGGCCGCCTCGCCCAGGACCACATCGGCCAGCTGTTGCACCTGCCGGCGGGCCTGCAGCCACTTGCTCGCGTTTGCCGTGTCGATGCCCGTGCGCATTGCTTTTCACCGCTGCCGGTCGCCTGTGTAGACCTGTACGTTTATACAGTACGGCAATTTGGGTGCCGATGTCAATAAAAACGCCGCCCCAACAACCTGGGCGGTCCCAATACTTGCCGGTGAGCCGTTTCTTCTCCGCGATATCCGGCGCACATAACGCTTTCGCAGTGCCGTTGAACTGGCCATTCCTATAAAGCGTCGACGAATTCGAGAGACCTCAACTGAGACACGTCAATCGGCTGTCTAATTTGCTTCATTACAGCCAACCCACCATCGTAGGAGCCATCCCAGATAAGTCTAGGATAATCACCCGACTTTGGGACCAGCACCTGAGCACTTATTCCTTCTTTATCAACTGCAAGAAATATATAAATTGCATCGTCTCCCCACCCAGAGCCGGCCAAGGCAACCGAAAACATTGGTGGTGCATTATGCGCAGGCGGGACATATCCAACGCTTTGATACTCGAGAGCACCAAACGGTTTAATGTCCAACTTACGACGGGTTCGGTCAAACAAATCAGGTCCAGGGTCTTTGTCCGGCATCAGACTCGGTCCACGAGTTCGCCTCTTGAAAACCCACTTCACAAGGCGAATCAGAAGCCCTGATTGTCCATCTGATTGCATCAGCCCTCGTAACAGCGAACGCGACGAGTGCGGAGTAAGTCGGAGAAACCTGCTTGCATCACTCTCGACCGCCGCGTTAGGCCAACTCAATCGCGCGCATGACATACGGGTGCCAATAGTAGCCGCTGAAACCGCCCGATGACGGATGAAGGATGGCATAAGCCAAAGCAGAACGACCCTCATATGGGTAGCGCCAAGTGTCGGGCTGGTCTGCTCCGGCAATTATTGGACCAACCTTACCACCGAGCTCAGGTAGGTTTTTCCAAAGTGCATACCCGAGGACGACGATAACGTCAGGTTTCAAATTGTTTAACACCTGAACAAAGCCAGGTTCGCTGTCGCGCCACATTTCTCGGGTGGGGGGAACGCGAGGGCCAAGGCCAACACTGAACTGGATGTAGTTATAGAATGCGACGGAATGCCAAAAGCTCTCCTTCTCAGCCAATGTAGGTCGACGGTTAAGGAAAGCAACGGCGATATTCGTCCAGAACGCAAAGGTGGCTTCGCCGGAGATTTGCTCACGAATGCACTCGATAGTCAGGTTGTCCCACTCATCAATTGGTTTTTCTTTGTCCCATTGGTAGTGAGATTCCCCGAGAACGAGTACCTTCCTACCGAAGAGAGGGCTCGACTCGTATCGGCCGCCTTTCCAGGGTAGAAACCGAATGCTTGACACGGCTATCGCTCATGGTTTCGACTTGGACTATAGGAACACCCCGGTCCTGTCATCGTAGAACCGCACCATCGGCACTTGCTGCCGTTTCCGTGTCGATGATTACGGTTCGAGCTGTATTGGCAACCTGGCCCGTACATAGATGAGCCGCAGAATTCACAATGCGATTCATCAGCGGTATGTTCGTGATTCTTGTTTGGACTGTACGAGCAACCCGGCCCGTACATCGTGGAGTTGCAATATCTGCACTGGCTCATCGGGGTCCTCACTTTGAGTGAGATTACGATAATAATCTGTCGAAGAACAGATTCATGCTATTGGCCAGTCTACTCCGGTTCGAAGTGCACTGTGTGAAGCGTAGGTTATCGAAACATTTTAGGAATAGTTACCGACAGGCACTGGGAAGGTTCGGCCTTGTCCACGAAAGTGCAGTAGTTGCACTCACGTATACCTAACGAACCCCCGAATGCGCCGAGCGTTCTGTCCGGTCAGCTGCAGGCGACAAACACTGCGCGCTGGCGAAGGTCAGGGAGCCAGAGCTCATGCCAGGGTGACTCCACGGGGCTGACAACACGTAAAGAGCTGGACAACACCTCCACCAAGAAAAGCGCCAGGCGATTTGCCAAGAACTTTCAATCAACGCAGCACCGCAGCTGCAGGCTCACCAACACCGCCAGCCCAGCGCGTAAAATCTCGCCATGGACATCCCCGAAAAATACCTCGAGGTCGTTTCGCCGCTGATTGCAAAGGCTCGCAACTTTGTCGAGTCCGGGGAATCCCTCGCCCCCATTGCGTTTGTTGGCAATTTCGCAACCCGGCAGATTCTCCACGTGGCCCTCGGCACCGCCGATGACGACACGAAGGACCGCTCCGCGCTCGCAATTCAGATGGCCGCTGCGCAGCTCGATGCCGATTTCGTCGTCACGGTGATGGAGGCTTGGGGACTTCCGAAGGACAAGGTTCGCCGCCATGAAGAGATACGCGAAAGATACGGCTCGATTGGCAACAGCCCCTACCGGGTAAGCGTGGCCAGTTTCATTGCGGAAACGCGTTACGGCATCTGGGCAGCGCAGGTACTGCTCAAGCCCAAAGGGCACAGCAAGAAGCGGCGGACGTTTGGCGATGCGACATTTCTGCGTATGGATAGCGCCGAGGGGCGATTCGTTGGATTGCTGCCGGTGCGGGAGGTCGCGCTGGCAGGAGCTACGCCACTCCAGTGACGTCACCGGAGCGGCCCCCGAGCGACCTACGCCGCCAACAGCATCGCTTCTTCCACGCCGGTATCTGCCACCGGGTTCGCACCGCCGGTGCCCTCCTCCTCCAGCGTAACGCCCTGCAGCTTCCCTTCCGCCAGTGTCCGCGCAATCGCGCGCAGCACCGCCGCCCGCGTGTATTGGTCATCAACAATCTTCAAAAGTTCGTCGGCACGGACGCTGCTCTTGCCCCCGAGCACGTCCGCGTGGCTGTTGATAAAGGACGCGGTCCCTGCCGGACAATTGCCAGCCCGCACGCTGTCCGCACGTGTCACGAACACCGTCGCCAGGGCTACCCCCGCCGTCCCGAGCTTCGCGACCTGCCGCGCCGCCAAGCGCTCCCGGCGCGCTTTCTCCTCCTTGCGTCGCGCGGCCTGGAGCGACCCGCCTTGCACGTGGTAGCCGCGGATAATCCAGCCCTGCACCACATTGAGCGCAAAACCTTTGCCTTGCGCGGCCCACGTGGCGCGATATTCGCGGACGCCGACCGGCTCGCAGTCGAGCGTGACCAACCCGCCGATTGTCAGATTGCTGCCAAGGGCGTCATAACATCTCGGCGTAATTTGGAGCCTCGCTTGACTGTTGGTCCCACTCCACTTACCGTTGGCGGACCATACGCGGTTGCTATAGCCGGCTGCCTGCGGGGTGCTCCCGATTTCGACATCGACCCAATGTTCTCCGCCGGCCCACCTGCTCGTGGAACGACTGTACGGCCAGGCATTCGCCAGCATTTGTGCCAACGGCCCGGCGATGCGCCGCGCGAGGAGTTTCGCAACCCGCTCGGCGATGTCGGCCGTCAGCTTCCTGCAGGCCGGACGAATCTTGGAAAACGGGCGTGCCGGACGTTTCTTCATTATTCGTTCTACGATTTCTGTCGCCCGCTTGTCAGCGCGCTCGTCGTGCGTCCATGAGATAGCCTTGTCCCATGTGTCGGGGCGGTCGTCACATGCCCGGGTGTGCGGTTTCGTCGAGTCGCTGAGATATGCCAGGCCAGGAATCGGCAGCGGCAAGTGCGCAGCAAGATAAGCAAGCGCTCCTTTTACTGTGGCAGCATTGCTGCCGCGGGCCTGCGCCTTCGCGAGGATGGTTTGCGTGGCGTTCGGGCGGTTCTTGGTAGACATGATGGTCTCCAGTTATTGATGGAAACCAGTTTAAGAACCGCGTTTTAGCCTTTTGGCTTTTCTACCTTGCAATCAGAAGGTTGGATTGAGGGAGGAAGGAGTTTAGCCCGGGCAATCGGCGGGCCGGCCTGGCGTTTTATACGGGCGAATTTGCGGTGTGGTCGGCCCGCCGCGGCCTGCAGGGCGCAACAACAATTCGGTCGCGCTACTCCGGCAGAGCCGCAGCGCTAATGCATGGCAGCGCTGCAGGGGGCTCGTGGCCGGCCGGGTTGACTACGCAGTTGAAGGCCCGACAACGACAATTCCAAGCCCCCATGAACATTCAGGCTTATGGGAGATTTTTAAATGGCTGCAATTACTTCCGCGGGAGGCCGCGCTATTGGCGCGGCGGCGCGACGGTGGTGACCGGGTCGCGCGAGGATGTGACCGGACAATCGCTTTGGCAATTGTTCTGCTAGCAATACGAAGCGATGCAAGCCGCCTCCAGATACCGGCCTTTATCTCCGCCGGGGCAGGACCTCCTTGGCACCTGGGCGCTTGAACTCGTCTGAATTAACCAACGGAAGGCTGAATGGGCGTAGCGTGGTTCTGGTCGGTGATGCGACTGAGGGAGCGCCATCACGCAGTGCTGGGGGAGCCGATGTACTAGATTTTGGACATTTCCGAATATATCTCTGGCGCGCGCCGTTAAGAGCTCCCAGCTAGCTACCGAACTCTGTCCAGAAACTCGCCTATGGACTGCCCTGTAGCAGCAGAGACCGCAGTGAGCAAGGTCCGAAGCGTTCCGCTCCCGCGCTTGACGCTATCAATGGCCGCATGTAGCGCCGGCACTGTGGTCCTGGGCGACCGAAAATTAAACGGACTCCGTGCGAATTCTTCCCACGTGTTGGCGAATCGGAGGGCTAAATGCCGATTGCACACCTCCTGACACGTGATGCTTGCGTCACTTGCCAATGCGGATGTCACCAGGCCCTGAATGGTCAGCGCCTTGCGAGGCGGCAATGGTTGGAGCAATAACCTAACTGCTGCCCCACACCGTGTTCCAGCGGCGTTTCCGGTCTCGCTAACCATTTCCCATAGGCTATGCGCTGGTGACGAGACTCCGGCTTGCATTTCGCGTACTGAGGCGCCGACGCCGTCCAGAATCTCCGGTGCGGCTTCGCAGGCCACTAGCCAAGCCGCTAAATGCGCATCTAGCTCGCCGCCACTGCAGCAAGCCCCGGCGACTAAAAGCCCGAACCATTGATTGGGTGCTTCAGGCTGGTCAATTTCTACCGCCGTTTCCGTATCAAACCCATCCTCCCCAAGTCGTCGGAGGGTTGCCAATGTTGCATCGAGCCGAACAATCGCCGGAATGAAATCGACGCCTGCGCCTCTAGCAAAAGAGCGGGCCAGTTGTACTTTCGCGGCCAGCCATCTAACGGACGCATTTCGAGACATTCCAAGTGCAACCACTTCCGAGGAATCAACAAGATGTAAAGACACCCCGAGACAGGCGCAAAGCTTGGCGACCTGCCCGCGCAACATAGCTGTACGCATTCCTTGACCGGGCTGGCTCTCTGGCATCGTTAATTCGGGCGAGCTTGCGTCGCCAGGCTGGAACCTGGGTTTAGCATCCGAAGGGTTCCAAAGCGTGTTTTCGATTCGCCTACAGACCTCGGCAGTCATTCTTTGCAGGGCTTCCCATCGCTGGTCCCCATCTTCGGCGGCTGATGGTGGCAGAGACGCAACAGCATCTGCAAGAAGTTCAGCAGCCTTTTGCTGGCCCCCGTCTAGGGACGCGGCTAGTGAGCAATCAACTACCAAGCCAAATCTCATCCGTTCAAAGCTTCCTGGCTCAATTGATGCGATTGCAGCGCGGAAAATTTCTTCGGCCTTCCCCCATTTCCCGAGGCGCGCTGCACTCATAGCGGCCCGTCTATACGCAAACGGGCTTAGCGCAAACCTATTTGCCGGATTCGCAACCAGCTTGCTCCAGATTTCCAACACCTGCGAATCGTCCTTAACCTGAAACAGCACGCTCGCTCGCTGTTCATCTAAAACGGGTGAGTTCCCAAATGAGCCCTCCGCTTCTGACAACGCCTGAAGCGCATCGTCTGCTCGTGAAAGATATTCCGTTAGGACGATAGCCTTTGCCTTGGCCGCCTCTCGTCCAAGCGCTGGCGATACCCTACGTTTCGCATATTCGTCGATGAAATCGAAAAGCTCTAGCCATGGAGTCCAGTCTATGACGCTGTCGTGTACGGCGGACCAAGCGCTATGCACAAATGCTCCGCTGCTCTGAACAATAGGCCATTCCAGTATGGAATCGAACTCAATTCTAGTTTCATCGCTTGCGTGCAGGTCCAGCCAGTCGACAACATCACGCAGAGCCGTCGCCCCACGTACCCATCGAACACACAATGCCAACATTACCTGAGTACTTGTTCCACTGGTGGGCATCCCCGTCAAGGGGTCGGCGTTATCGAAAAACGACTGAATGCCAGCCGCCGCCACTTCTGCAATCTCCCCGCTCAACTGCAGACCACTGAGTTCCTGTATCGCATCAAGTCGTATCCTCAACGGCACCTTCGCGCAGTTAGCTATCGCGGTGGAGGTCCACATCATTAGTTGCATTCCTTGCCTAATCTGCGCATGCAGCACTTGGGCAGCTTCCTCAGCCCATCGAGCGCAAATTTGCGGCAAAGTGTCCGAATCCAAAGTGACTGCTACGCGAAATTGCAAACCCCGGAAGGCGGCATTGGCAACGGCATCGCCACAAGGTCGCTTCCCCTCCTCCAATGCAACGTAAGGCAACCACAGGAGACTCCGCTCTACGGCATCTTCGGCCTTAGCATCTTTAATTATTTGAAGCTTCATGGCGCCTCTTGCGATGCGACTGGGTTCTTGGCCGACGAAAGCGTGATACAAGAGCGCGGCAGCCTCCGCCGGGCTTAATGTCTTCTTGCTAAGAATCGAATCGTGCAATCGCACGTGAGCCAACGCGCGTTGGGTTGCCGACCACGCATCACCCGCTGCGCCTTGAAGGAGTGGGGTCGTTCGAAACCACTCCTTCTCGACACACTCCAGCCATCTTCCAGCAAGTCCATCAAGCAAATCGCCTGGATGCCTAATTCCGCCAATGATTTCTGCAAGTCTAATTGCTACGCTTCTGTGCAAAAGCGTGGTGCTCTCTGACGCGCAGTACAAGAACTCCACGACTTCCGGCGCCGACGATTCGCTGAGAAGGCGGCGGGCTATCTGGCGAACCGAGTCCGCCGCAGGGGACGTCGCACTGAACTCTGTCGAGGTGAAGCGTGGCCACCCGCGTTTCGCCAACTCAGCAATACGAACCTGAACGAGCTTGGGGTGGCCCCTTGCAAAGGCATGGACCATCGGCCCCCAGAAATCTGCCTCCGTTGTTGAGCATCCCTCCTGAACACAAAGATGCGTGACATCCATTCTTTCAAGCTCCGGAACCTCGAAGATTTCGAGGCCTGGAAATTCAGAAAGTTGAGCGGTATCGCTGGAGCCGCCTTGTGCCGTCATCAAGACTGCCCGGCCCGATGCCCTCGCCCGATGAAGCACCAGCGAGAGCGAGTTGCGATAAACACGATGTGCGACTGGCCCTATATCCAGGTCGTCGATGACTACCAATGAAGGGCTGGCGCCGCTTTCAATCTCACCAGCCAGTGCGAGAAAAAGATTGCCGATTTGGTTGGAACTGCGGTCCGTGAGGGTGACCCACCAAGCATCTGGGCACAGAGTATTCGCAACCAGTTGAGCGACGGTGGTCTTGCCCTTGAAGACAGTTCCCGTTAATAACACCAAGCGTCGTTGATTGACTGCTTGCTCCAACTGACGAACAAGCTCTGTCCGCTGAATCAATGGGTCCGGTGGCTTAGGGACCTCAGTCGTCAAGAGCTTCAGTAGGCCAAGTCCCGGTCGAGACCAGCCGAGCAATTCGGGCAGCTGGCCTACCGGAACTGGCAAGTAAACGGTGGTGGCCTCCTCGATTTGCCGCAGGAGGTCGCCGAACGTTAGGCGTCGGTCAGTTGATTTTTCACGTACGATGACCCGCCAAAAGTGCGATTCGAGCTTAACCATAACCTTCGACGCTAGACCGACCCCTTGTCTATGTTGGTGTAATAGGACAATGATTCGGTCTTCGACGCTTCGTTGTACCGCCTCAATTCCGGGTTGGTCAGTCAGCCAATGGAAGCGCCGGAACAGCCTGTTCTGAAGGTCATCCGGACTAGCGCTCTTAATGAAACAGCGCAGCGCGCCGCCCTCCGCCAGGCGAGCCTGGAGGTAGCTGGCAACCTTCATGGCCATGTCTGTATTGGTACAGGCAGCTCTCCACGCATCCAGACCGTTGATGGCCCCGAATGTCCCGTCCTGCTCCTTTGCAACTGGACTTGTCGTCAGATAGTGAAAATTGACCTGCCGAGTTTTCTCCTTTGTCGCCAGTTCCCAGAAGTTTTCTAAAGCCTCTTTAGCCTTAGCGGTGCCTAGCGAGATAGAACCCTCGTTGTGTTTGACTTGAACCGTGATGGCACCATCGGTCTTGACGATATCGAAGTCTTCGGCCCCCTCGAGAAAAATAACTTGGTCTGCCGTCGTTAATTGAAGCCAAGCGTCAATCGAACACCATGCTTGGTAAACCGTGCCACGTATGGAAGGGACTGCCTGCCGGCGACGGTCGCCGGGCAGTTCTGGGAATGCCCCTTCCGTATTCAATCCAGGCACTGAGCGCACACCACGCTGAGTTGAAGGCGCGCTAGGACCTTCAACAGCTAGGCAGCCTTTTGCGAAACCAAGCGGTCGAGCAGCTTCAGCAAGTCCGGTGGTTGGCGCACAAGGTGGTATGACCACCGCCCGAAACGCCCGTCGTTGTTGACCGCATTGCACCAGCGGTGCGCCGCGGCCGCCTTGACTTCGGCGTCGCCCAATTGGCCTTTGATTTCGACCACCAGGTGCTCGCCACTCACTAGCCCGACCAGGAAATCTGGCAGGTATCGCCGGCGCACCCCATCCTTCCGGTACAGGACGACAAAGCCCAAGTGTTCGTTCTTCACCCATTTGGCGACCGCTGGATGCGCATCAAGCGCCGTAGCAGCGGCCTGCTCCCACGTCTTGGTATCGGCAACCATGGCGTTTAAATGGCACTTCTCCACCGGCCAGGGCTGCCGGCCAGTGAAGAATTCGACTTGGCGGGTCGAACGCACTCCGGCCGGTCCCGGCATGATGATTGGGCGCTCGTGGTTCGCACCGCTTTCGTCCACCGCCTGCAGCGCGTCGAAAAGGATGCCAGCCGCGCGCTGGAAGTACGGGTTCAGGGCCACGTCCTGCGGGGCACGATTGCCCCTGCAGTCCAGCTTTGTCAGCAGAAAACGCTGCGCGTAGGCCAGCAACTGCGGAAATAGTCGATGCGTTGGGATGGCTTCGCCCTGCTCCGTCTGCCATTGTTGCGTCAGTACCCTAGCCAAGGTGAATGCCACCTGCTGTACCCGCACCCGTGCGCGCCACAATTCCAGACTGACAACGTCAGCGACGCCCGGGCCATATGCGGCGAGCGTCCCGTCCACCGTGGCCAGCCCTTTCATCAGCGTAATGTCCGGAATTTCCATTGGGTCGAGCAATAGCGTCGGCACCTTCGCCCAATCCACGCCTAGACGAGTAATACCAGGGTCGATGTACCCCTCCACGACCGGAAAAGTGAGTTCGTATTCAGCCTTGACTGGCACCGCGTATATCTGGTTGGCAGGCGGCGATGGCGGCTGCTGCGCACCCGCCTCCACCTTGAACGGGATTAGCTCGAATGGCACCCCGAATACTTTGGCCGTCTCCTCGCGGAAAAAGCCCGTGGCCTCATCCACTGCGTACGACGTACGACGCAGTGCGCGGCCGACCACCTGCTCGCACAGCAGTTGCGAGCCAAAGGGCCGTAGCCCGACAACGTGTGTCACCGTAGTCGCATCCCAGCCTTCTGACAGCATCGCCACGCTGATGATGCAGCGCACGTCACGCCCTGGCGGGACGTTTGCGTCGATGGTCATCAGTCCGTTGTCTTCGTCCTCTAGCGCCCTGTGGTTGTGTCTGTCCACCAGCGCCGCATATTCCTCCGGCACCTTGTTGCCCGGCCAGGCAGTCTTACCGATAGTCTCCAACACAAAGCGCAGGCGCCGTGCCTCATCGTTCTTGCCGCCGCCTTCGGCGATATCTTCGGCCACCTTGCTATCTACACGCACGGTCCATTCCCGGCCGGGGGCATTGAGGAACTGCTCGGGCGCAGCACCAAAGTCGCTCTTGCCATCGGCCAGCCAGTCGTACAACTCCTTGGCCAGCGATGTGTCCCGGCAAACGATGATGAACACCGGTGGCACGTTGCTCTTGCGGTGCCCGGCTTCGAGCTGCGCGCTCCATTCGAGGGCTGTCTTGCGCCACTCGTCGGCCAACTGGCTGATGGGTTGCGTCGCGTAGCGCATGAGCACGTCCGGCGTAAGCCTGCCGCCGGCACCGTCCTTCTGCGCCAATTCCTGCACCCAGCGCCAGACATTGAAATAGGCCGGTGTTTCGGTCCCGCCGATGTCCTGGGTCGGGAGCTGCGGAATTTTTACGAGCCCCGCCTCGATGGCTTCCAGCAGGCTGAAATCGGACACCACCCACGGGAAGGGTTTGCCGACTTCGTTGCCGCTGCCTTGGATATAGAACGGTGTGGCCGACAGGTCCAAACAAAGGCGGATGCCGTTACCGCGCCCGCCGAGCACCTTATTTATACGGTCAAGGCCTTCAATCCAAACCGTCGCCTCGCGCGCATCAAATTCGACCGTTTCCTCGTCAATGGCAAAGCTGTCGTCGGCGTCCAGCTTGCCACGCCGATATGCGTGGTGGGCCTCATCATTCATGACAAGTATTGCCGAACTGCGCCCCTTGCGATTGCCCAGCACCCGGCGAAGGAAGGCTGCGTCGCTCTCGTAGTAGCGAACCTCCTTCACCTCGAAACCGGTCAGATGCCCTTTCGGGTCGCGTAGCTCACGCAGGATATCGAAAGCCCCTGTTACCGCCTGCTGACGAATATCGGCTTCGGTGAGGTTGTCCCTGCCACCGAGCTTGACGGTACGCAGCTTCTCCACCGGCACGCCGCGCTTGACCACACGCGCCGACGTGCCGTTCACGTCGCTCAATTCACGCCTTTCCAGGTTGTGCCAGTTAGTGATAAACACCTCGCCACGCCGAAGCTCTGGCATGCGGTGCAGCGGCACCAACTGGCGGGTGCGATATAGGCTTAGCTCGTCCAGGTTCGGGTCCAGTTCGCGTAGGCGGTCACGAATGGTGACATTCGGGCACACAATGAGCACCGAATCCGAATAGGCGGCGGCCTGCGGCTGGGCTAGCTTGTTTAAGATGGACCACGCCGCTAGCATGCCCATGACCGTGGTCTTGCCGGTGCCTGTAGCCATCTTCAATGCATATCTGACAAAGGCTTTGTAGCCTTCAGCCTTCGCGTCGTCACCGGGTTCATTGCTCGGTATCACCACGCCCTGCTTCAAGTCGTCTGGCCCCTCGACCAGGAACAGCACGGTTTCCACTGCTTCGAGTTGGGCGAAGAATAAGCGCTGCGCCCGGTCGGGCGAACGCCACAGCTCCAACAGTTCACGCGTTACCTTGGTGGCGCCTGAATAGTCCCGAGCTCGCCATTCCGTCACACGTTGGCGGATTAGGTTGGCTAGGTCGAGCAGATATTCCTGCCCTTTCGAAGCATCTTCGAATAACACCTCTTGCTTCTTAGCCTTACGGCCTCGCGCCGCCCTTTCGGGAACCCGGAAAAAGTAGGACGCTAACCGGCGGCCCGGGTGCTTCTCTGGCTGCTTCGCAATTTCGATGTGCCAATGGTGCTGCGGCTCGTCGTATGGCGAGTTAATAATGGGGGCTTCGACCGCATTGATTTGGCTCATGGTTAAGCCCCGACCTGCGCCACTTCCACGCCAATAGCTGCTGTACGCTCCGTCAATGAAACGTGTACGGCGCGCTTTTTGGACATGAGTCTCCAGCCGCCAGGCTGCTGCTCCGGTAATAGCTCATAGAGGCGTGGAGCCGTGAGTGCATCGCAAACTACGCATACTCGGTACTGATTGGCGAGCTCTTTAAGCTTAAAGTACTCGTTTGGCGTCAACTCGAAGTAAATGGTCGATGCTGATACGCCTTTCACTTCCACACGCAGTGTTCGCGACCCTTTGCTGGCTAAAAGGTCCCACCCCACATTGTCCGCCTCCACAGACGTTACGCGATAGCCCGCCGCTTCGTAATAGAGCCAAACAACTTTGATTGCCGCAGCCTCTACTGCGGCGTTATGCGCACTATTCGGCTTGCGTCCGTGGTCACGTTTTTGACCTTTAGCAGAAGCTTCATCTTCATCGCGAAGCAGAGGCTGACCAGTTGTAGAAGTTATGTACGTGCGTAGGCGTCGGACGAAGGCACCTACACCGGGCTGGTCCACATGATGTCCCGGATACCAGACGTTGGATTGTCCGGGAAAACCCTCGTGTCCAGCAGGCGCGTACGGTACACCAAAGGTCCGTTCGTCTTCCTCCAGCAATCTGACATTTGTAACATCTGCAGTACAGAGGTAATGTCGCATCGTTTCATCCATGCCGGGAATCCGGCCGCGACGAACTCGGTACTGCCTGTGGAACACGGTCGCATTACGATACCAGCCAACGACTACTTGGCCGAAGCCTGGTCTACGTGCAATGAACACGACGTCTACGTCTGACAGTTCCTCCCCATTCCGCCATTGCCGAGTATTGTCAAGAAACCGAAGGTTGAGTCCTGCAGAATGGCGACTCATAGAGTATCCGTAGCAAATGCCGCGGCTGGGCTTGAAATTGAAGACCTCGCCTCCTACTCCACGTGCCTCGACATAAGCGCCCCCGCTGGTAATGGTGTCGGGGCCGTCGTATCTCTCCATGTAGCCGACTCGCAGAACAAGCATCGGTCTCACGCTGCAACTTCCAGTACGCGCATCAACTCGTTACCGCGGTCGTCGATAACCTTCACTGCAACCCGCCTCTTCGCGCCCAGCGCAAATGGCTCACTCACTGTGCCGGCTAAGTGTTCCCACACCGACGGGTCGAACTCAGCCTTCAGCGATTTCTGCAAGTTATTCCAAGCGGCTGTCTTCGGGAAAAAGACCTGCGCCGCCTGGAAGCTATAGCCGTCGTAATCAGTGTCCAGCATCCACGCCGGCATGTTCTCGCCTTCGATGCCGTCCTGTTTCATCGTCGAGGGGTCGAATATATCGAGCCCACGTAATTCCACTTCGTAGAGTGCTGCGCGGTCATCATTCTTCTTGCCAGTCTTTCGCATCTCCACATCGGGCAATCCGGTGATGGAGAAGATTTCACTGGCGCGACTGGTTTTGAGTAGGTCACTCATTGCCACGTCTGGCGTCACGGTTACGTATGTGCAGGGCACGCGCAACTTGGCGCGGTCTTCCAGCAGTTCCCGCGCCTTTGCCTGGATTGCGAAGCCGAAGAAGTAGAGATGGGGAAACTTCAGGAAGTAAGCCTCGCGCGCTGCCTCAAACACCACGTCTGACGAAATTGCGCCGTCTTCAGGGCCAAAAACGATGGCGATGCGCTGGCCCCCGGCGTCCAGTGCTTCCGCGTGCAGCACGTCGCTGTCCGCCATACGCCGGATGTCGGCTAGCACCAGTTCGCGGTTGCCGGGCAGGCGTAGCGTCTTGGACTGACGCAGCACCTGGGTCATACGCTCGATGTGGGTGGCGGGGTCGCCATAGCGCGCCGCAGATTCCGCCGCGGGCAGCGCTAGCCCTCCATTCGCCGCGTCGGCATCAGCGAGCGCGGCATCGAGAGACAGTAGAGCGCTGCGTACATCGACCTTCGGTTCATCGACGACCTGGGCCGGCGCGATGGTGCCTTCCACGACGAAGGGACCGGACACGCGCACCACGCTTGCGTTCACTTCGGGTCGGTCCACCAATACTTCCATCGCCGGTGCTTGGTCGTTTGCTATTGTCTCCAACCCGATATGTGGAACTAGTCCACCGATTTCTTCGCCCTTGCGATTTTGGTGGCGGTTGTATACGAATCCGCCTTGCGGTCCAGCCTGCGGGTCTTTCAATTGGTAGTATGGGAACGTGGCCGTCAGAACGCGCTGACGCGCAAGGGCGAGCGGAACGCGCGAAGTGTCACATGTAATCCAGCGCCGGCCCCAATGTTCAGCGACATAGGCAGTAGTGCCAGAGCCGCAGGTCGGGTCGAGGACCAGGTCGCCAGGTTCACTGCATAGGAGTAGACAACGCTCAACAACCTTGGTATTGGTCTGCACGACGTAAATCTTCTCATCGGTAAAGTTTCCAGTCAGTGTGTCTGTCCAGACGTTACCAATCTCTTGATACTGAAAGTCATCTGCGAACCGTCTGTACCTGATGCTGTTCTTAGCGACGTGAATTCGACCTGCTTGCGCAAGTCGATTCATCCCCTCCGGCCAGTGCGCCTTCCAATGGGAGTTCTCATTAGGACGGTACGGCTTACCTTCGTACTCAAATAGTTGGTCCTCTGAAGCGGCACCTTGGGATTGGATGTTGTCTGGGAAATACAGCCGCGCGCCGGCAGGCATGGCAACCTCACCTCGGCGCTCTTCTGCTGTCACGCCTCGGTAGGTACCATCCGGCAGCAGAACCCATTTGGCGTTCCCCTCCCCTGGTACGATGGGCTGCTTCTGGTACAGCTTCCTTACCTTCAAGTGCTGTACATCTTTCGCGTACCATAGAAGGTGGTCGCCCAAGGTGGCAATGGTCGATGTCTTGAAACCTGATGTAGTTTGAAAGGTTAGCAACGACACAAAATTCTTTGCATCGAACACCTCGTCAAGCACAGAGCGAACTTGGTGCACATGGTCATCCGAAATCTGGACAAAGATACTTCCACTCTCATGCAGGAGCTCTTTTGCCAAGAAAAAACGGTCGCGCAGATAAGTAAGATATGAGTGGAGTCCCAACTCCCACGTATCACGGTACGCCTTTACCATTTCCGGTTCGCGCGTCATGTCGTTGTCGCCCCCATGCTTCACGTCGCGTTTGCGCACAAAAGGCTGAAAATTCGACCCAAACTTGACGCCGAATGGGGGGTCCACGAATACCATCTGCACTTGCCCGCCCAGTCCCTCGAACTCCAATAGTGAGTTCATAATTTGCAGACTGTCGCCCAGAATCATGCGGTTCTGCCACGGACCTTTGTGCTCGTAGGCGTCGAGCTTGTCGGTCACGTCGAGTCCGCCATCGCCGAACAGGTCGAGCGTGGTGCCCTTGGCTTTACGGCTTCTTATGCCGTCTAAAATTGCCTTCGTGGAATGACGCTCGTGCACAAATAGTGGCACAGTGGGGACCGAAATCTGGTTCCGCTCTGCCTTGCCCGCCCAATTAAGGAAGGGTTGCGATAAAGACTGCAAAAGGTCCGCGGCGGCCTTGAGCGATTGCACCTGCACGCCACCTCCGGCCCATACTTGCGGCTGCGCGAACACCGCTGCCTCGCGCTCCGTGCCGCACCGCTCCACCAAACCAATCAGCCACTCGGCCAGTTCGCGGTCGCGGTTCTCATCCCAACTGAGCGCCGGGTCTAAACTGCTGTCATAGCGATAGGTCTTGGCCGGCTTCCTGGTAGTGAACTGGTCTTGCACGCCCACATCGGGCCGCTGGGTGGCCTCCTGGCTGTGCTTGTAGTCGGTGGCTTGATTTTCCGATTTGCGACGGGTAGCCAACGGATTCCCCCTCAGTTTCTTGGATTCTTCTTATACCGTTCGATAGGATACTCCACGGAGCGCATTTTTTGCCTTTCCAATATCAGGCGTGGTTTGGAGGTACGGCGGCCAACCCCAGGTCCGACCCGGACGATGCGGGCAGTCAGGCACCCTGCGCGACGGTGGGCCCGTATTTCTACTCTGCCGTTTCCCTCGATTCCGCGGCCAACAAAAGCGTATTCAGCAAATTTAACTCATTCGACGCCATGAAATATCGGTCGTCGAAAACCAAATCGAATTTTAACGGATTGGTCTGCCCGACACCGGCAACCCACGGCATTCCGTCGTAGCGCGGAATTGCCGGCATTACGGCATTGCTGGCGGACAGCGCCCGTCCCAGTCCCTCGCGCCACATTTCTGGCTCCTCCAGCGCCTTCGCCTTGTCATCGTGAGCTCGAACCGAATGAACAAACTGAACGTAGACCGTCGGCAAGGCCACCCACGTATTCGGCGACTTCAGTTCCTTTAGCGTGCTGAACTCGTTGGCCGCGCCTGGCTTGTCGCGGGCCAATAAACGCAGAAGGTTGGCCGCCGGAATGCGCAAGCTGCTCGGGAGCGCCGGGTTCTGGTCAATGTCCTTCAGCTGCATGTATAGCTGGCGGGTCATCTGGTCGACATCGGTGCGGTGGCCTTCAAAGGTAAATAGCTCACGCTTGTCGAAGTGGGCCCAGCTCTCCAGCACCATCGGACCGGCGAAGTACACATGCTCGGGGATGGTTGGCCGATTCTCCGGGTCAGGCAGTAGAGGTACCATGGCGCTCGATGCCTGCTCGAAGAATTCTCGAGCCTCGTCCCCTTTCACGAACGACGAGCCGTCCGTGTCCTTGCGCGCCGTAGCTTGCAGCCGGAAGCGGCTGAAAAGCTCGTAACAGTTCGTGCGCGCCCGGGCCACGAGCCCACTCAGGTCGTCGTGTCCTCCGTCGTGGACAAAGGTGTCGGCCTCGGCAATGAACTGGGTGACGTATTGGGACATGAGGCTCATCAGCTCTTCCAGCCCCACACCGCCTACAGGCACAAGAGCGAGGCTCTGGCGCAGACCGGCATCCCCGGTAATCCGAGTGAAAATGGTCGCCCGAAGCATGACCAGCAAGGTCATCAGGTCAAGCGACTGGCGCAGCCATTGCCGCTTATCGAGTTCTTCCTCGTGAATCAAGAAGTCGTCGACCATCATGACCAGCCGGCGTGGCACGTTGTCGCCGGAGACCTCGTTCCCCTGCTCATCGTGGTACATGCCTCGGCCGCGGTAGATGAGCTGGGCGATTTCCATCAACGCCGACTCAATGTTGAAACGTGGAACCGCCGCAATAATCCAGTCAGTCTTTGGAAACGACACGCCGCGGGCGCCCGAGGATGTCATCAGAAACACCTTGACGGTGTCTCGCGTTGCCTCTTGCACAAGCTTCTTGCGGCGGGAGGCAGGCACGGAGGAGTCGATAATCTGGACGTTGTCGCTGTTCAAGCCTAAGTCGGAATCCTTGAGCATCCCGCGCAAGGACCGCAAGAACATTTTGTCCTGGGCGAAGTAAATTACCTGCGTTGCACCGCTCGCGACGGCGTTTCGAATTTCGGCCGCGGCGGTCTCCAGCAGGGCTTCGTCGGCAACACGTCGGACCGCTTGGCGAGGCGTCTCGAGTAGACCCGGCTGTTTCTCGATAATTCGGACGGACGAGAGGTTGACGCAATAGCGCACTGACAGTTCGCTCGCCGGGTAGCTGTTGGTCATCACATGCAGGACCTTCGGCTTGCCCTGGCCCAGGCGCACCTTGGTCACAGCCAAGGCAAACGGTTTGCAGCCGTGCGATTTCGAGATGAGCACCTTGTCTGGCGTTCTGTCACCCGCATTCAGGTACCGGTCCAGCACGACCTCGTTGGCCAATGAAGCATCTGAGGCCACCAGCATGACCGTAAATGGCGATTCGCCGTCGAACGGCTCGATGAACTCATCCTTGAGCCATTCCGCGACGGCATGAACAAACGGCGCGCCGGCGCCGTCGCCGGCGAGTTCATCCACCATCACAACGATGGTTGGCATTTTTTCCGCGAACCGGCGGCGCTCTTCCGTTTTCGCGCGACCGTCGCGATGCTCCCGAAAAAGCTGCGACAGCGACTCCATCGTAGTGCGGCCATTGCCCTTTTCGCGAAACCCTTGCAACGCCGCAGTCAGCACCGCGCGATTCACGCCCGGATTAAGCGTCAGCAACTCCCGTGTGGTTAAGGACATCGCCGCCAGGACACCCAGAAGCGAACGCTCTTGGACCATATCCTCGTTTTCTGACAAGGTAGTCTTGGCCAGACGCGACCCCGCATGGCTTCTTTCGATTTCGTGCTCTTCGGCCGGCGACAGTACCAGCACGCTGCCGTGCGGAATCTTCAGGTTGCTAACTCCGTCAGCGACGACCGCGCCGTCGATGTGGTGCCGCTCCGCCTTTCCTTGCTCCACCAGAGAGCGGTGATATCTCTCAGCTGCAGAGATAATTTGAGCGTTGGTGGTCACCGTCAAGATGCCGGTTGGTGCCCCGTCCTTGCGTGCCATCTTCTCCGTGACGTCGCGATTGATGACCACTCGTGGACTTACATAGAAGAAAAGGTATCCAGACTCCTGCTTCGCCAGATACCTCGTCACGGCAGTTGTCTTGCCGATACCGGGGTTTCCCTCTAGGCCAAGCACGTTGAGTCGCCCCGGCTGCGCAGCTGACAGTCCTGCAACGATGGATGCTGCGTGAAGGTCGCGCAATGTCACATCTACGTTGCCAGGACGAAGCTCGTCCAATGCCGCCGCAATTGCCCGCTTGGCCGGTTGGCCGAAGTAGTTGGTCATCTCCGGACCGTCCTCTACCAAGCCAATCGCCTCGGATTTCGAATACGTCTGCGTCGGATTAGCAAATCCAGGTACAGCCTCCTCGAATTCGAGGCGATAGTCCTCGCCGGGCTTCGGGATATCACGCAGCCCCTTTAAGCCGGCGCGCAACGCTTTCGGCAGGCGGCTCAAAATCTGCTGAAAAACGGCTCCGACCTCGTTCGCCAACCCTTCCTCGTCGCCATCGCCGAGTTTCTTGGTCCGACGGTATGCAGCACCCATTTGTTGCATCAGCGCAAACCGCGGGTCCTTCGTGTCGCCCGACACATAGCGAGCAGCCAGGCTCTCCAACCCATTTGGCGTGATGGCGAGCGCACGAGCGACGCAAGGCTTCGCCAGCAGGCCATGGCGCGCGAGCAGCTGGACCGTCGATTCGGCGTAGCCGGCACCCTGACAGAGCTTGTAAAACGGCTTGTTGTCGGAGGTAAGTGCGCCAAGATGCGTCTTGATGTCATCCGACAGCTCGAAGCTTTCCTCCTGAACCTCGGCCGAGACGCGGGCGAAGACGCCTCGCGAATCGACCAGTCGCCGGTGGCGCATCAGCTCGCTAAGATGCGCGTCCTCGCCACGGAAATCGCCGATGTCGCCCGGCATGTCGTAGGAGTATTCCTGGACGAGGAGGTGGTCCTCCTTGTGTGTGCCCGAGAGCCATAGCAGGAAGTCAGCCCGCGCCGGGTTCCCCTTGTCGGCCAACGCCGGGTCGATGACTCCGCCGAGGCCCAACACGCCGTGAATGTCTGCACAAATCTGCGCACGCTCGGCTTCAAAGTTCTTGCATCCCGGCAACGTCAATGGGCACCAGAGGGCCCGTACGGTTAGCGCCTTGTTTTCCAATGACTGCGTCAGGCGCTTCAGGTATTCGCGCATTGCCGTGTAGCCCAGGCCGTAGGCCACCGTCGAGAGATGCTGCAGGGCCGACAGCGTTTGTTCCCTAACCGTCTCGTCGATGATTGCGAGCTCGCGAACAACTGTCCGGTGAACCTGTAGGGTCTTGGTTTCCCGCCAAGGCTTGAGGTGAGGGGCATCGAGGCTGATAAGTTCACGGTCGGCCAGGCACCCCAGCACGCCGCGCTTCACGAAGACTTCGTAAGCTTGGCCCCATACGACCGCCTGCTGCTGAAACGTCAGCTCCTCCATCAGACCGACTCTTTGTCCTTGTGCAGCACCTTGGTGACATGCGCCAAGAGCGCCGGGAAGGAAAGCAGGACGGAACCCTTGCCGCGCCGGCGTATCACTTCCAGCTCGCCGAACGCGGCGGTCGTCGACGGCGCCGCCCAACCATAGGGGTCCAGGACGGGCAGAATCTGAGACTTGGTTGCCGCACGCTCGCTCTCGATGTAGTGGATGCCCCGCAAAACTGTCAGGATGGATTCCCGCACCGCGTTGCCCTGGGGCGTGGTACCCAAAATGTTCTGGCGTACCGTTTCACTCCATTCGACGTTGGACAAGCGCTGCTCGATATCAAAGAAGTAGGTGCAAAAGCCGGATTGCGGCCTCCCCTCCTCTGTAACGACGGCCAGGGTCGCGAATGTGTAGACGGGCTGCAGGCCACGCAGCAGCTCGCGCTCGGCCTGCTCATACATGCGCTGGTGGTCGGCGAAGGTTACGACCTCAAAGGCGCTCTCGGACGCGCTTCGGGTGTGGAGACGTGTCGCCGGAAAAGCATCCCGTCGCAGCGGGTAGAGATAGACGCCGGGAAATTTCGCCGAGGCCGATTCAAGGAATTCATAGGTCCCGTGCGGGGAGTGTCGCTCAGCAGCGCGCCCTATGTGCCGGTTGCCGAAATGGTGCGACAGCAAAACGATATGCCGGTATCCCAAGGCCTCAAGCCGAGCGATTTCCTCGAGAATCAGTTCCGGCTCGCGGAAGGCTTTGCGCGTGTCGACCAGCCGCGACTGCATGTGCTCGACCCTCAGGGTAATCACGTCGTCGACCCGGTCGGCGCAGAAGGTACGGGACACAAAGAGGTAGCCGTCGGCATCTGGGTACAGCGGATGAACGTCGCAGGGCCGCGTGACATAGGTGAGCACCGCAACTTTGTCGAGACTGCCACCCGCCGTTGAGACCATTGGGAAACCGCCCTGCAGCGCGAGCAAAGAATTCGTCTTTCGGTAGCGAACGGTCTCCGTCTTGCCCTGGGTATGAAATCCCTGCATCTTGACGAGCATCTCGCGGGACAAAGCCGGCTCCAGGGCTTGGCAAACAGCATAGACCGCCGCATTGCCGTCGGTCGATTCCGACTCCTTTCCGCCGGGTTGGAGTCGCACCAAGTACATAGCCAGGTTCTCGAGCCCCTCGACCTGCCGGGCTCGGCGTGCCAACTCCCATAGCGTGAGGTAGGCGAGTAAGGCGAACGCCGCGCAGCCAGCAGTCCGCAGCTGTTCCTGACGCGCCTTTTCCTCATCCTTGGCACCCTTTTTCATCGTGAGAGCGCGCACGTCGTATTCCATATCGACGCCGTAGCCGGCATCGAAGGCAATCGCCGCGGCGTCGGCCGGCTGCCATTGGCCCCCGGTCGCTTTCGATTGGATGAACGGTACAAAGCGGACCGGCAGGACCGGCTGCTCCAGGTTTCGTGACATCTTGAGCTCATGCCGAGGACCGGTCGGTGCAATGGAGCGCTCCATTAGGCGAGTTTCTACCCAGTAAGATGCAAGCGCTTTGACCTCGGCAGGGGTATCGGTGATGGTCAGGTGCTTGAACCAGACAATGTTGTCGTGGCCGGCATCGTTCTTAACCAGTATCTCCGCGTTTTTCGATGCCATGGCCCGCAGCGTTGTCCAATCGACGATGCTCTTGTGCACGGCGACGTAGAATTTGTCGGCGACCCGGTTCGCATCATCGACGAGCTTCGTCGATTTGGTTTGCAGTACCCTGATGAGCGCCCCGGCAATGGCGTCCACCACCGACTCGCGGTCCCGCAACTGGGAAATGAGCTTGCGAACAGTGCCCTCCGGGTCGGTTTTTAGGTCCGCGGCGATTTGAACGCTTAAGGCGTCCAGGTCTTCGGCCATGGGAGCGTCCAGGGAATCCGGAATGACAAGGCGCAGGAAAATCAGCTCCGCGATGGAACGCGCGGCGTTGACGTCCGGCCCAGGATTTTCCAGTAGCCGCTCTTCGAAACGGTCCAGCCGCGTCGCGAACGCCGACTTGCCTGTTTCCGGGTTGTTACCGTTCACGCGGAACCGATAGGACACCTCGCGCTTGGTGGCAAAGCCGTGTTCCGGGTCGACGCGGGCTTCGAATAGTTGGACAGACCATTCCGCCCATGTCGGCAGGCACTTATAGAACGTAGCCTTGCGCAGATGGTCCGCCAAGTCGCTGTTGCTGCGCTGACCATAGACGATGCTGACATCCAGCGGTAGCGCCTTACCACCGGCGCTCGCGTAGCCGGCAAAGCACGCGAGGACCCGGTCGACATAAGCACGTAGCCCCAGCTTCTTCGCGTGGACAGCAATGGACTCCATCAGCTTGAAGGTTACCTGCAGACGCACCCGCGACAGCGCTTCGTCGTCCAGGAAGTCAAGGAACCGGCGAATCTGGCTACCGGGCTGCTCGCGTTGGCTGCGGATGCTGGCAAGGATGGGCGCGATTTCGTCGTCATCGAGGTCCTCGTTCTTCAGGCGATTTTTGATGCCCTCGATGAGTCGGTCGAGCCAGTCGCGGCCCTCCACCGTTTCGACCGCGGAGAGTACCCGGGCAACGTCTTTTTCGCGCTCGGCTGCTTTGCGGTCTGTCGCGGCGAAGCCTACGGGAACGACAGAGGCCGTGGCCGGGGGCGTCGGAAGCCTAACGTCAAGGCGTTCTGCAAACCCATCCAAGGCTTCGCGAGCTGTCGGCGCAACCAGGCGCTGCAAGGCTTGCTCGGGCAACACCGCATCGAGCTCGCGACAGATAGCATCGTGAAGTTTTTCCAGCGCTACGGTCGTCTTGCCGTCGGTACCAGGCAGGAGACGGCCGCCCATCTTGGCCGACGTTCCGCGAGGCGGCAACTCGAGGTCCCGCAGAAAACCGGTGTCAGCGCCGGGCGCGAGGTCGGTCGAAAATCCTGGGACATGGTAGAGGCGCCGAAGGGTCCCTCGAAGGTCGACGTGAAGTCGCCCTTCCGAATAGCTGGCCAAGCCTGCCGTGCCGGCAACCTCTGGCTTGAGCGCTTGGGTAAGCAGCTCACATAGACGGGACAACTGAAGGGACGGAGTGCGGGTGCGCGCAGAGATACTGGCGCCACCCAATTTGGGTGTGCTCATCAGTCAGCTCCTTTCTTGGCAGCTACGCCACTTCACCCACAGGACGACCAATCCGGGTGGGCGGGTTTTAGGGGGTTTGAGAGTGCAGTATATCAGCATGCTGTCTGGTTAGCCGCCTAGCCTTTACCATTCAATGACTTGACAAGCCTTCTTCGTCACCGCACCTAGTGAAGGCGTCTCGCAACGACAACGATGCTGTCGAGGTCCGCGGGCTATTTCTTCCGAGCGCTGACCATCATCCGCTCGGAGCAATTGCGCGTGAATCTTGCGAAATGTGCGATTGCGCTCATCTGTAACTATCGTTCACGGAACCCCAGTACCTGTCCTGACCGCATGTATCACACCCCGCCGTCGTCCCTGCCATCAAAGAATGGGCACCCGGTAACCGCTGAGATTGAAACCTCACCCATCTCTTGTGGAAACCCGAGAGGAAATGCGCCGCAAGGTGGCCACCCGTAGCACTTTGGCGCGTGTGCGATGGTTGCCGGAAGCCCGACCGTGCCAAGCTGAAGAGCGACTTCTGTGACAGTGACACGGACCGTCGTGCCTGCGCGCTGACAGGTCAAGGTTTTGTCGATGACGATTCGTTTCGTGGTGGACATTGAGACTCCTAGCAGTGCGGTTCAGTCGCTTGCGCCCCAAAGCGGGGCACATCGGCTGCAATCGCGTGTTCAAACCATGTTGGCCTTATACGATTTTTCTCAACTCGCCCGCCAGCTTGGAAAGCAAATCAGCCAAACGACGTATGGCGGCCTCCCGAACAACCAATCGTTGCCCGATGGAGTAGGCCTTGTCCCCCGACTTGTTAGCGTACTCTTGGTCCACGATACCGTTGCGATGAGCAATTAGATGACGCTTTTGAAAAAGACTCTCGAGTTCCTGTAACTCACCAGCTGACAGCATATCTTCATATCCCTTGCCCACCGCATTGCTCCACAGTGAGGAGGACTCGGCGAGATTCTGGAAGATATTTTGACGCCGCTTAAAACTACTTGAGTTTGGCATCTGTTCAAAGAGAGCATCGGCAAATTGTTGGAATGCACCCACTAACCGCATAAGGCTATCCTCAAGCGTATTCCGTATTGAGTCTTGCGCCAAATCGTCGCCGTACTCTTTGGCCAGCGTGCTTCGGATGGAAGACGTTAACGCCACCACCTGCCGCACTATTGCAATTGTTTGGTCAAAACTCGCTACTGCGGAATTATGGCCGCAAGCCGGGCAGAAATACGCCGCGCCGATAGAAGCGTAGCGACATCCACAAGCTTCACAGGCAAATAGCTGCCGCATTACCTTTGCAGCCCCAACCGGCACTATTGTAGGTCTCGCGCTTCGTTTGGCAGACATGGACATCTGGATGAACCCAGGTCGCTGCGCGCGATTGAATCGCTGCGCATCTTCAGCGAGAGCAGAGTGGACTATATCTTGGACATGAGCGACGGCGACGCCTTTGTGGTATTCCCCTTGCTCGTCGGTATTCCACTCATTCGAAAGGGCCTCATACCGACAGATAGGGCAATACACCTTCTCGTCGCTGACCTTCTCTTTCCAGTCCTGAAAAAGAACTTTGAATTCCGCCTGGCATGTTTCGGCCTGACACTCCCTGTCGAGATAGCCCTCATCATCGAGTGACACCTCCACGGGAATCTTGACGCCGTGCGAAAGTTTCTCGAGTTCCATTAGTAGCTTATCAAACATCTCTTATCCCACCATCAACCCCAAACTGGGAAGAAGCCGCTTAAGGACGTAGCTCCGGTGATAATCGGCCGCGCTGAAGAAATTGTAGGGGTTCGAAGCAAGGAATTTCTGTGCGTCCCCTTCGCTCTCAAACTCGGTGATTTCATTTGACCACTCTTCGGCACGATAGTCGCGCGGCGGCGTCACCTCCGGCAGGGCGCCAGACGACATCGCATCCATCCAGAAAGCAACCCGTTCATCGCCTGTGCCTTCTTTTTTAATGATAGCGCTGACTGTCTCCTGAATAGTTGGCCACGCAACGGGCGCCCGAGCCTTTGTTCCGTAATAGACAACCGCAAACTGCGTGAAACGACGGTGTAGCGCTTCACATGCCTCAACGAACGTAGCCGAATTTATTCGCTCAGAGGAATCACCGTTTAGATATTCAAAGCTCCACCTCAGGTAAGGCCGGTCCGGGTAGGTCAAGACTGCTCCATGCCCAAGTTTCGGAGCCGAGGTGACTTTCGCCCAGAATCTATCTGTCTGCTCCTTTATGTGCTGAAGGATGCCCTCGGAGTGGGACGGGTCGGGTTGAAGCGATTCTGTCTTAATCAGGTTCCTGTCTGATGAGATACCTGAGAATCCATAATGAGAAAACGTGTCCGCATAAACATGCGCTGCAACGCCGATAAGGTGCAGAGCATGAGTTTGGTGCGCGAAAATCGTTTCCGGTTTGAGGTAATAATCAAGCATCGCGTTCGCTACGGTGCTGTCCTTGCGCGCAATCAACCTCTCGTCGAATGACGTTCCTTCATTTCCTGGTAGAAAGTGAAAGGGCACCCAAACCGCCCGGCTGTCGTCCTTGTTTTCGGCACGTTCGCCCACGCGAAGACCGGCTTCAAGGGGGTGATGAGCGGTCGCAATTCCGAATATTCCTTCCCCTGACTTGGCGATTGCCCATCGCTCGAAATTCTGGTCATCAACGAACTGAGCCGCATTGGCAATTACTTCAGCATCCTCCTTGGGGATGCCGGCCGCAGCGGCCATCGCATACGTACCGTAGTAGTGCATGTCGTATTGCATTTGAGCTCTCCTACCTGAAAATCATTTCGCTTGCGTTTCAATAGCATCATGCTATCATAACAGTAGATATTTTGCATGCAATTAGTGAAAGGGGACATAATTATCCATTCCGACAATAAGTTAGCAATTCTAGGCCGCCAGAATACCGAAGAAAATCGGGGGAAAGGCCGGCAACCTATGCGTCTATCGTGGATAGAGCTGCGCCTGCGGTTCCTTGGTGAGGTGCGGCGGTCGGATGTCATCAGGCAGTTCCAAGTCAATGAGATTACTGCCTCGCGGGACCTCAGTGAGTATCGCGACACCTACCCAGGAAATGTCACCGTCGGAGACGATAGGAAGTCCTATCGCCGGTCGGAATCCTTCATTCCCCGGCTTAATAATTTTACGGCGAGTGAAGTCTTGGAAACGCTAACCAGAGGCACGGTCACAGAAAGGATTGATTCAGCACGTCCTGGCATTGAGGCACTTCTCCCGCCTCCCCTGCACGAACCTGACCTCAACGTTCTTGCGGCATTGACCGAGGGCATCCATCGCCGCCAAGTCGTAGAAATCGCCTACTGCTCTCCAAGCAGTGGCGAAAGTTCACGCGAAATTGTTCCATTTGTAGTAGCGCACGACGGTCTGCGCTGGCATGTGCGCGCTTACGACAGAAAACGCGCTGGGTACCGTGACTTTGTACTTACCCGAATTCGCCGAGCACAACTTCGCCCCAGCGAAGCAAAACCTGAAGAGGCTCCTGAACACGACCTGCAGTGGATGCGCGTCGTGGAACTTCAGCTTGTCCCAAAGCC
>Ga0307377_10001721_pt1 | contig 26882 bp, 26 predicted proteins | sample TR3MG_FD_202535 | JGI IMG/M metagenome (GOLD analysis project Ga0307377, IMG submission 202535) | Soil microbial communities from Risofladan, Vaasa, Finland - TR-3 | ecosystem: Environmental > Terrestrial > Soil > Coastal area > Acid sulfate soil | place: Finland: Risofladan, Vaasa | collected... | reverse complement strand
GACGATCGAGATGGCCCGGAGTTTTCGACGTATCGCGTGCATCCGTCGTGCCCGCGTGCTGCTGCCGGGCGAGATCGAGCTGATGATCGAAGTGATTGGGCGCATCCGCCGCGGCATGCGCATCCGCCGCAGCGGTGGTGCGCGCTGCCGAAGCTGCGGCGGTATTGGATACGACAGTGGGGGCGATGGTCATGGCGAACTGATTCCGTCGTGGGGGCACCCGCATGCGCAGGACAAGGGCATCTCGCATAGCCCCGACTTGTTGTAGGAGCGCACCCTGTGCGCGATGGCTTTTGTGGCGCGTGGAGAAGAGCCTTCGCGCACAAGGTGCGCTCCTACGAATGCCGCGAACCTGGTTGTTCGGGACTCCCGCAATCTCGCGCATGCTGAAGACAGGCATGGCGAAGTCACGCCCGTCGAAAATTGCGAAAGCAAAACGGGCAGCGGTCGAGCCATCAGCGCGACCTCCGGTACTGCATGCGTTCGTCGCTTTCGGCCTGCTCGTTGCGATCCTCCGCCTGGCGCGCTTCGGCACGATAGCGATCGACCACGTTGTCCAGCGCGCTTTCCCGGGCATGCGCCTGATGCCAGCGGTTTTGCGCCTGCCCGTACTGGCGCTTCAGGCGAACGATCTCGACACCCTGCTGAACGATTGCCTGGTCGATGCGGTCGAGAAAGTTCTGCCGGTTGACCAACGACCCGGCCGTCAATGCGCCGGCACCGGCCGTGGCATATTCCTGCCGATAGCGCTGCAGCTCGCTCAGCTGCTGCTCGGCCTTGGCCAGCAGTTGCTGCTGCGCGGCCAGTTGCGTCAGCGCATCCTCGCTGCGTTGCCTGGCCTGCTCGACCGCCGGTTGCAATTGCGTGGCGCGCGAACTCATTCTTTCACCTGATCGGCGAGGATGTTGAGCATCTCGATGGCCGTTTCCATGGTCATCGGTTCGTCGACTTCCTGCTGCAGGAATCCGCGCAACTGCGGCCACAGCTCGATCGCCTGGTCGACCTCGGGATCGGAGCCTTTCTGGTAGGCGCCCACCGCGATCAGGTCGCGCTGCTGCCGGTAGGCCGAATAGACCTGCCGGAAACGCTGCGCCGAACGCTGGTGCTCGCGCGTCGTCACCGCCGGCATCACGCGGCTGATCGACGCCTCGATGTCGATGGCCGGGTAATGCCCGGCCTCGGCCAGGTCGCGCGACAGCACGATATGGCCGTCCAGAATCGCGCGAGCCGCATCGGCGATCGGATCGTGGCGATGGTCGTCGCCCTCGGTCAGCACGGTATAGAACGCGGTGATCGAACCGCGCCCTTCGGCATCGTTGCCGGCGCGTTCGACCAGCGCCGGCATCATCGCGAACACCGACGGCGGATAACCCTTGGTTGCCGGCGGCTCGCCGATCGCCAATGCGATCTCGCGCTGCGCCTGGGCGTAGCGGGTCAGCGAATCCATCAGCAGCAGCACGCGCTGGCCGCGGTCGCGAAACCACTCGGCGATCGCGGTGGCGTACTGCGCGCCGCGCAGCCGCTTCAGCGGCGGGGCATCGGCCGGCGCGGCCACGATCACGGCACGGCGGCGGCCTTCCACGCCAAGCGTCTGCTCGACGAACTCCTTCACCTCGCGGCCGCGCTCGCCGATCAGCCCCACCACTACCACATCGGCATTCGTGTAGCGCGTCATCATGCCGAGCAGGGTCGACTTGCCGACGCCGGAGCCGGCGAACAGGCCCAGCCGCTGACCGCGGCCGACGGTGAGCAAGGCATTGATCGCGCGCACGCCGACATCCAGCGGCGCATCGATCGGCTTGCGCGCCATCGGGTTGATCGGCTCGCGCTTGAGTGCCGCGTGTTCGTCCACGCCCAGCGGGCCCAGCCCGTCCAGCGGCACGCCATCGGCGCCGATCACCCGGCCCAGCAACGCATTGCCGACCGGCAACCCACCGCCTGTCCCGCACGGGCGCACCCGCGCATTGGGCAACACGCCATGCATGTCGCCCACCGGCATCAGCAGCAGGCGCTCGTCGGCAAAACCGACCACTTCGGTCTCCAGTTGCGCGCCGTCGGCGGTGTCGACCAGGCAGCGTGCGCCCAGCGCCGCCTCGCACCCCTCGGCCTCCATGGTCAACCCGACAACCCGGCGCAAACTGCCTTCCACGGTCAACATGCGCACCGCGGCGGCAGCGGCGCAGCGGCGTGCCAGTTGCTGCTGCCAGCGCGACTGGCGTGCGGCGAGCATCGCGTCAGTGTTCATGCGTCGCTCCCCGAATCCGCTTTCGCGTAGGAGCGCACCCTGTGCGCGAAGCTCTTGTCAGGCATCCCGGTAGAGCATCGCGCACAGGGTGCGCTCCTACGGCAGGCGGGGTGCAGGGTCGACGGCTTTTCATGCGCCGGCCTCGTCGTCGACGCGGTCGTCGCCCAGCACGCTGTCGATCACGGCGGCAAGGCGGGTTTCCACCCGCGCATCCAGTCGCGAGTGTTCGCTGTCCAGCAGGCAGTCGCCTCGCGCCAGCGCCGGATCGGCGAACAGTTGCCAATGGGTTTCGGCGGTGCCCAGTTCGCGCAACAGCAGCAGATCGTCCGGATGCACATGCACGCGCAACTGGCGGGTGGCGGCCGGCAGCGCCTTCGCCGCCTGGCGTACGGCCTGCGCGATCGACCCGGGCGAAAGTTGCAGCTCGTGGACGATCACCCGGCGCGCCACCACCATCGCCAATCGCGCCAGCTCCCGCTCGGTTTGTTCGTCCAGCGCCTGCAGCGGGTACGCCGCCGCCTCGTACAAGGCATCGAGCCGGGTCAGGCGCTCGTCCGTCTGCTGTCGTGCCGCGGCCAGGCCTTCGGCACGACCTGCTGCGAAGCCTTCCTCGCGCGCCTGCTGCTCGAGCGCCTCGAGTTCGCGCACGGTCGGCTGCGGTACCGCATTGGCTGCCTTCGATACCGGCTGCAGGCAGCCGACGTTGGGCAACTCCCAGCGCTGGATGCCTGCCGTGGCATCGCTGCCAGCGGCGATCATCAGACGAACTCCTCACCGCCGGTGGCCAGGGATATCTGTCCGGCATCGGCAAGCCTGCGGGCTGTCGCCATGATCTCTTTCTGGGCCACATCGACTTCGCTCAGGCGTACCGGCCCCTTCACCTCGAGGTCGTCGCGCATCATGTCGGCAGCACGCTTGGACATGTTCGCGAAGATCTTCTCGCGCATCTCGGGCTCGGCTCCCTTGAGCGCGGTGATCAGCACGCCCGAGGGGACTTCGCGCAGCAGCGTCTGCAGGCTGCGGTCGTCGACGTCGGCCAGATCCTCGAACACGAACATCAGATCCTCGATCTTGCCGCCCAGGACCTCGTCATGGCTGCGGATCGCCGTCATCAACTCGGTTTCGCGCGTGCCTTCCATCGCGTTGAGGATGTCGGCGGCCGCTTTCAATCCACCCACGTTGGCCGACTTGAGTTTCTTGCTGCCGCCGGAAAACTGGCGCTCCATGACCTCATCCAGTTCGTTCAGCGCATGCGGCTGCACGCCGTCGAGCGTGGCGATGCGCATCACCGCGTCGCTGCGTACCCGCTCCGGCAGGTAGCCGATGACTTCGGCCGCCTGATCCGGCTCCAGATGCGCCAGCACCAGCGCGATGATCTGCGGATGCTCCTGATTGATCATCTCGGCGATCGCCCGGCTTTCCATCCATTTGAGCGACTCCAGCCCCTTGCTGCTGCGGCCGAGCAGGATGCGGTCGATCAGACCGCCGGCCTTGCTCTCGCCCAACGCATTGACCAGCATCTTGCGGATGTAATCCTCGGTGCCGACGCCCAGCGAGGTCTGTCGCCCCATGTCGTCGTCGAGCCGGTCCAATACCTTCTGGACCTGCTCGCGCGACACGCTGGGCAACGCCGCCATCGCCGAGCCGACGGCCTGGACGTCGCGCGCACCAAGGTGCTTGAGCACCTCGGCGGCATCCTGCTCGCCCAGCGACAACAGCAGGATCGCCGCGTACTGCGCACCACCGATAGGGGAAATTTCAGCTGCCATCCTCGCCCACCCAGTTCTTGACGACTTGCGCCACCTGCTTGGAGTTCTCGCCGACCATCCGTCGGGCCGCGTTGATTCGTTGCTCATATGCGAGCGTCGGCGCCGCATTGAGCCGGGCCGCCGGTTCGACCGACTGCGGATCGTCGCCGACGCGCACGGAAATATTCTGCAGCGGACCCGGCAACGAGCGCGCGGACGTCTCGCCGCGCAGCAGGCTCTTCATGAGCGGACGCAGCAGGCCAAAGGCGACCAGCAGTGCGAACACCACGCCCAGCCCCTGCTTGATCAGGTCCATCGCACCGGGCCGCTGCCACAGCGGTATCTGCGGAAGCGCCTCGGGCATCGGTCCGTGCTCGAACGGCTGATTGATCACGCTGACGCTGTCGCCTCGCGCCGCGTTGAAGCCCACCACGTTCTTGGTCAGCTCGGTCAGATGCTGCAGTTCCTGCGCGGTAAAGGGCACGCTCTTGGGCGGCTGTCCGTCGTCGCCGGAACTGACCAGCTTGTTGTCCAGCACCACCGCCACGGTCAGACGTGTCAGCCGGCCGGCCGGATCGCTGACATGGCTGATCGTGCGGTCCAGTTCGTAATTGCGCGTGGCGCTGTTGCTGGTTTCGGTCGGGCTGGCGGTTGCCACCGCGGCGCTGGCCGCGCCCGGCTTGCCCGCACTCGGCGTGCCGGCGCCCGGCTTGGCCGCCGTCGGTTGCGCCACCACGGCCGGCGGCTGGTTGCTGAGTGCGCCGGGTATGCCTCCTGGAGCACTGGCGGCGTCATGCTGCTCGCTGCTGGTCTGTTCGCTGCGCAGCGCCGGATGAGCCGGATCGAAGGTTTCGGTGGCCTTCTCGGTCTGGCTGAAATCGAGGTCGGCATAGACTTGCGCACGCACCCTGCCGGGGCCGACCAGCGGCGTCAGCAGTTGCTCGATGCGCTGTGCATACGTGTTCTCGATCTGGGTGGCCAGCCGCATGCGATTGTCGCCGATCGCGGCAGGGCTTTCCGGGTCGCTGGTCAGCAACTGGCCCTGCTGGTCGATCACCGAAACGTGGCGCGCGTCGAGATCCGGCACGCTGGCCGACACCAGATGCACGATCGCCGCGACCTGACCGGCATCCAGCTGGCGTCCGGGATACAGCGTGACCAGCACCGACGCGCTGGCCGCCCGATTGTCGCGGATGAAGGCCGACGGTTTCGGCAGCGCCAGGTGCACGCGCGCGGCACGTATCGATTGCAGCCCGCTGATGGTGTTGCCCAGATCGGTTTCCAGCAATTGTTGGTAACGGGTGCGCTCGGCCAGGTCGCTCATGCCGAAAGGCGAGTCGCCCGCTCCGCTGGCTTCGCTGCTTGCTGTGCCTTGCGGCAATCCCTGGCCCGCCAGTTTCAGGCGCAGCGCCGCCAGATCCGCGGCCGGCGCCATGATCGACGAGCCGTCGCTGCTGAGTTTGTAGGGCGTATTGCCGGCCTGCAGCACCTGGGTGATCGCCGAGGCGTCCTTCTGCGTCAGCCCCGCGTACAGCAAGCCATAGTTCGGCCCGCGCGACCACAGCACCACCGCCACCCCAAGCGCGACCGCCGCGGCCACCGCCACCAGCAGCAACAACTGGCGAGCCGCCGGGTTGCCGGTGAGTTGCTTGAAGGGATCCAGGCGCGAACCGTTGTTGCCGGTGGTCGCGATGGCGTTGTCGGCCATGCTGCTGCTCGTTGTCTAGTAGAGGGGATGAAGATCGACGCGAAGCGTCGTCAGAAAGTCATGTTCATGATTTGCTTGTACGCATCCACCAGCTTGTTGTTCACCGCGACCATCGTGCTCAGGGAAAGGTCGGCCTTCTGCACCGCGATCATGGTGCGACCCAGATCGGCACCGGGATCGCCGCGCTCGAAACTCGCCGCCATGCGCCCGGCCTCAAGCTGGTTCTGCCCCACGGCGGAAATCGACTGCTTGAGCAAGGCGGAAAAATCGGCCTGTCCACCGACAGGCGCAGCCCTGAATGCGGTTTCGGGCGAATGCACCTGCGCGGTCATCTGGCGCATCTGGGAAAGCAGGTTGTTGACGTCGATCGTGCTCATGTCAATTTTCCAGCGCATGGCGGTTGATGAAGAGGTAAATGCACGAGGCGTGCCATGAAGATCCCATCGTCTCCGTAGGAGCGCACCCTGTGCGCGATGCTTTCCGTCACGTAACGAAGAGCCATCGCGCACAGGGTGCGCTCCTACGGGATGCGTCACGCGGCCATGCTGCCTTGCAGCCCGTACTTGCGCAGTTTTTCCACCAGGGTGGTGCGCTGCATGTGCAGCAGGCGTGCGGCGTGCGCCACCACACCGCCGGTGGCTTCGAGTGCCTGGCGGATCAGGCCTACTTCGATCACGGTCAGATGATCCTTCAGGTCCAGTCCTTCCATTGGCAGCAGTCCCGACGCATCGAGATGCATGTCCTCGTCGGCGACATACGGTGCGGAGCCTTCCATCAATGCCAGCAGCCCCATATCGCGCACTTCATCGCAGGCATGCTGACCGCGATATTTTTCAGGCAAGTCGCTGCAACGCACTTCACCATGCGGGAACAGGATCGCCATGCGTTCGACCAGGTTGGACAACTCGCGCACGTTGCCGGGCCAGGCGTAACCGTGCAGCGAATGCATGGCGCCGGCACTGAAGCGCACGGCGCTCAGCCCACGCCGGGCCAGCCGCTGATTGAACTCGGCCACCAGCACCGGCAGGTCGTCCAACCGCTCGCGCAGCGAGGGCAGTTCCAGCGGAAACACGCTCAAGCGGTAGAACAGATCCTCGCGGAACTGGCCGTTGGCGATCGACTGCTCCAGATTGTGATGGGTCGCGGCGATGATGCGCACGTCGCAGCGCTGGGTGCGGTTGCCGCCGACGCGCTCGAATACGCGCTCCTGCAAAACGCGCAGCAGCTTCACCTGCATCGGCAGGCTCATGTCGCCGATCTCGTCCAGAAAAAGCGTGCCGCCCTCGGCCATCTCGAAACGGCCCTTGCGCGCACTGATCGCGCCGGTGAAAGCGCCCTTCTCGTGGCCGAACAGCTCGCTCTCCAGCAACTCGGCGGGAATCGCGCCGCAATTGATGGCGACGAACGGCTTGTCGCTGCGCGGCGAATTGTCGTGGATCGCCCGCGCCACCATTTCCTTGCCGGTACCCGATTCGCCGAGCACAAGTACGCTCGAATCGAACGGTGCCACTTGACGAATTAGCGCATTGACGCGGCATATCGGCGCCGAATTGCCGACAAAACGCAGCTTGCCCGAGGGGCCGCCCAGCATGCGCGCATGGATGTTGCGCATGGCCTCGGCCACCTGCACGTAGCGCAGCGGAAATTCCAGGAGGGCCGATCGCGCGGCAAACGGGGATTTTGCCGCACTGAAACGTTCCACCCACGCCGAGTCGCTGGCCAGCAGGATCGGTACATGTGCCGCCGCCGCGCCGAGCAGCGCGAACTGGCGCTCGCCTTCGGCAACCTCGGCGATACCCCCGACGTACACTGCGCGCCAGGCATGGGTGGACTCATCGACGCTGTCGCAGGTTTCTCCATGCTGGGGCCGGTACCCCAGGAAATACAGCGCCGTCATGACTGACTCCGCCCGCTTCTGATCGGATTCGATGACCAGGAAATCAAATTTCTGCACGATTAAGCCTCCGGTGTGCCGCAACTGCATTCCGAACAACGCCGACGACTCCGGTTGGCGTGTTCTGGTTCGTGCCGGCTTTTTGTCGCCGGCTCGAAAAACAGTGAGCAATAACAGGGCCAATCTTGACGGTCGCAGCGGCGACAAAACGTCACCTGACGGTTTCCCAACGCCCCGGCTCGTGCATCTCGGGCGCCGCCGGGATGCATGTCGGCGACCTAACTGCATGAACCGACTTCACTTTGCCGTCACGTCCGGCCTGACGTCTTCGCGCGGGCATAGCGGATGCCAACGCCCAGGGAATCCGGCGCCAATTCTCTCTAGTGTGAGCTGCATCACATGCCGTGCGTGCGCGGCATCACAGGCAATATGCCGACGGGTCGGGACTCAAACTGCCAGCTGGCGCGCATCTGCCACTTTGCGTCGGTGATGGCGAAAAACCAGCCGTTCGATTGCGTCACCCAGCGCGTCGCCAACTGGCGCGAATGCCACGAACACGCGACCTTCGTCCAATGTCCGCTCGACCCGTGCAGCCAGCTCCAGCGGCAGGCTGCGGCAGACATCGAAGCGCAGCCGCAGCAGCAACGCGTCACCGGGCGGTATCAGCACCGCGGGCAACACCGCACCGATGGCATTGAAACGAAGGGGCTGGCGTGGCGGCAACGCGCTTGCCGGCACCAGCAGCTGATTGACGATGTCGATCAACGCGGTGAGTTTTGCGTCCAGCCGCTGGATTTCCTGCTGTAGCGGGTTGGCCTCGTCGACAGCGTCGGCACGACGATCTTCGAGCGCGGCGATACTGGCCAGTACCGTGGCGGCACGATCGACCAGTTGATTGGCCCCGGCTGTCGTCAGCGGCCAGTCGATCGCGACGCAGTCGACATGCCATTGCCCTTCGCAACTCACGCGTTCGGAAAATGCCTGCCAGGCGACATCTTGCATGGAACATCCGTCCTGTCTGAGATCAATGCACCGGCGCCGCGCACGCAGGGATCAGGCTCCGGCAGCCCGGGCCGGTACCGTCACGGCCGGTGCTTCGCCACAATAATGCACCATGGATCGTCGACGCACGGTTGCCGCGCAGGCCGTGCCGGGCTCAACCTGCTCCGGACGAGTCCAGATAGGCACTCAACGCCCGATGGGTTTGCGCATGCCGACCGATCTCCCGGGCAATCCCGTCACGTGCCTGAACGACCAGCTCCGACAGGTTTCGATACTGCGCTTGCAGCGCCAGCAGCGCCTTGCGGGTGGATTCGCCGGCCGGGTACCTGCGCCGCAGCAGGACATCGCATTCCGGTTGCAGGGTGGTGACGCGCGGCCAGTCGCCGGTCCGTGCCGCATCCAGCATCTGCCCGATGAGCTGCAGGGCGCGATCGAGATCGGGAGGGCTGCTGTCACTCATCATCGCGCCGCGGATGCCGTCCGGGCACCCTGCGTGTAGCTGCCGCGTATCGCCTGCCAGCCGTCGCGGATCGGCGTGAGCAGCCGGATCGCTTCATCCAGCGCGACCTGGTCGTCGTTCAACTGAGCGAACAGGAGACGCCGTGCCACATAGTCATACAGCGAGTCCAGCTGCTGGCTCAGCGTGCGATCCGCCTTGTGGTCCAGGCTGCTGCGCAGCTCGCCGACGATGGCCACCGCGCGCGCGATGGCGGTTCCTTTCGCCGCCACGTTGTGGTGGGCCATGTAGCCGCGTGCCTGGATGATCCGGTCGATCGCGCCATTCAGCAACATGCTGACCAGCTGGTGCGGGTCGGCGTTTTCCACCACGCCCTGCACGCTGTTCTGTTGGTAGATCGCGCTGGCGTTGCGCGCGTATCCGTATGTCATGTCGGCTCCCGGTTCATCAATTCTTGGGCGGGTTGGTCAACTGGGCCAGCGAGGTGGTGAGAAAGCTGCTGGTGTTGTTCAGGCTCGACATCAAGGTGTCGAGGTTGGTGTATTCGGTCTGCAGTTGCTGCTGATAGACCGCCATGCGGGCGTTGAGCGCGGTCTGCTGGCTGGAAAGCTGGGTCAGGCGGCTGTTGAGGCTCTGCTCGCGCGTGGCGATGATGCCGGTGCTGGAGGTAAAGGTGTCGATCGCCGCATTGAGCCGGGTGGCGTAGCCGCTGCTGCCGGCAAACAGATCCTGCACCGTCGCCGGATTCGCGCTCAACGCACTGGTCAGGGTCGACGAGGCCAGGGACAGCGTGCCGTCCACCTGCCGGGTGATGCCCAGACTGGCCAGCGACCCGATGCTGTTGCCGGGCACGCTTTTGCTGAGCACGCTGGAGATCTGGTTGACCACGGCATTCAAGGTGGAGTCGCCGAGCAGCGGGCCGGCCACCTTGCTGGTCGCGTCGTAACTGGACAGTGTCCCGACCGAGCCGACATAGCTGTTGTAGGCGGTGACGAACGCCTGGATCGCACTGACCGTCTTGCTGGTGTCCTGTTTCACCGTCAGTTGCGTGCTGCCGGTCGCAGCAAGGTTCAGGGTGACGCCGTCGAGCGCACCGCTGACCGCATTGCTGGCGCTGTCGACGCTGATGCCGTTGAGGGTGAGCTGGGCATCCTTCGCCTCGTTGCCTCCCGCCGTATTGAGGCTGCTGGCCAGACTCGCCAGACCCGCGTCGCTGCCGCTGCCGGCAGTGATGGTGAAGCCGTTGGCCACGCCGGTCTGGTTGGAACTGAGCAGCAACTGCGAACCGGCAGTGCCGTTGATCACGGTGGCGGTCACGCCCGGGTTGCCCGAGGCGCTGTTGATGGCGCTGGCTATATCGGACAGCGTCGCCGTCGAGGACACGCTCACACTGACGCTGTTGCTGCCGATGGCGATGTCCAGCGTGCCGGCCCCGACCGCTGCGGTGCTGGCGAAAACCCCGCCGGTGCGCTGCTGGGCAGCGGCCAGTTGGGTGACCTGCAGCGCGTAGCTTCCCGGCTTGGCATCGCTCAGCGTGGTCGCCGTGCCGATCGTCGTGTCGGCCAGGGTGGCCGTGTAGCTGTTGAACGTGCTGGCGCTGGTCAGCGCAGTCACGGCCGACTGCAGGGAGGTCAATGTGCTGTTGAGCGTGCTGAGGCCGCCAAGCAGGCTGTTGGTCTGGTTGGTGGCGGCAGTGATCTGGGTCTGTGGTGCGGCCTGGGCGGCATTGACCAGCGCGCTCACGATCGAGGACACGTTCAGGCCGGAGCCGATGCCGGCCGAACTCAGGATCGCCTGGCCAGCGCCGCTGCTCGAACTGCCGCTGGTGCCGCTCAGGCCCGATAGCAGCGAACTGAGGCTACTGCCGGAGGTGACGCTGGGAGTGGTCATGGCGATGCCCGTGAAGTGTCCGACGTCTGTTGAAAATGCTTCCGCCCATGGTGCCCGGGAACGGCGAGTCGCCAGCAAAAACCTCGTCAGACGCAAGGGTTTTGCGGGCGGCTCCGATGGGGCTGGCGGCGGCCTGTGTCATCCCGTCCGCCAACCGTTTCCATCGCGCCGCAGGTCCACCGCGATTGAGGATCATCGCGGTGGACCGTGCCGCGGTTACTGCAGCAGCTTCAGCACCTGCTGCGGCTGCGAGTTGGCCTGGGCCAACACCGAGATACCGGCCTGCTGCAGGATGTTCGCCTTGCTCAGGTTGGCGGTCTCGGCAGCGAAGTTCGCGTCGCGGATGGTGCTCTGCGAAGCCGTCAGGCTGTTCTGCTCGGCGCTCAGGGTCGAGATGGTCGACTCGAAGCGGTTCTGGATCGCACCCAGCGTGCTGTTCAGGCCGCTGACGGTGCTCAGCGCCACGTCGATACGCGAGATCAGTGCGTTGGCGTTGTCGACCGTGGTCACACCGCCCCCGGACAGACTGCCGCCAACCGCCGCAACCCCACCCGCGGTATAAGCAGTGCCCGTGTTGGCATCAGTCGCCGCGGTGGTGATCACGTTACCGCCGGTGTCGGTAATCGTCAGCCCCTTGGTGGTATCGCTGGAGAACAGGTTGATACCGGTGCCGGCAGCATTCACCGCGGCGCTCACGCCCGAAACGTTGGCTGCGTTGATGGCATCGGAGAAGCCCTGCAAGTTGGTCACACCGGTCAGGTCGACCGCCGTACCGTTGATGTTCAGACCTTCAGTCGCCAAAGCCTGGAGACCGGTGGCCGCAACGGCCGCGGTACCGGCTGTCGATGTGGTCGTGCCGAAAGCTGTTGGAGCGGCGGTACCGCTGATGGTTGGCGCTGCGGAGCCGACGGTGCTGTCCGTGGCCTTGAGCACGCCACCGCCACTGTCAGCAACGGTAACTGTCGAGCTGGCGGCGCTGAGCTGGGTATTGATATCGGTCACGAGAGCCGCAGTATTCGCATACGTGGCAGCCAAGGTGACGGTAGTGCCGCCGATCGTCAGGGAGTCGGTGCTACCGGTCGTATAGGTCAACGCCGCCGCGGTCCCGCCCGTCGTTGAGCCTCCGGTTCCGGCGACGGCCGCAGTACCGGCCCCGAACAAGCTGCTGATATCGCCGGTTTGTACTTCAGCCACTTTGCCGAGCTGGCTGGTCTTGACGCCCTGGCTCACATCCACACTGATGGTCTGACCGACGTTGGCACCGACCTGGAAGCTCAGGTTGCCCAGCGAACCGTCCAGCACCTTCTGGCCGTTGAAGTCGGTCTGGTTGGCGATGCGGGTGATTTCCGACAGGCGCTGCTGCACCTCGGTGTCGATCGAGGCGCGATCGCTGTTGCTGTAGTTGCCGTTGGCCGACTGCACGGCCAGGTCGCGGATGGCCTGCAGGTTGGCGGTGACCTGATCCAGCGCGGACTGCGTAGTCTGCGCGAGATTGATCGCGTCACTGGCGTTGGAGCTGGCCTGGCCGAGGCCGCTGATCTGGGTGGTGAAGCGGGTCGAGATGGCGTAGCCGGCCGCGTTGTCGGTGGCGCTATTGATCTTCAGACCCGAGGACAGGCGCTCGGTGGCCTGAGCCAGCGCACTCTGCGACTTGTTCAGGTTGTTCTGCGCGGTCAGCGAATTGATGTTGGTGAAAATGGTGAGTGACATGGAAATCTCCTGTGGAAACCATATGCCGGTTTGTTTGGTGGTTCTGCATCCCGGCGGCAAGGTTCCACTGATGGGATGCCATCCGCCTCAAGGAGTTTTTCGGCACCGGCCGGGAATACTTGAGCGGTTCCCGGCGGATTTTTCTTGCATCTCACGCCAGCCGTGTGGTAACCGCACCGAGCCCCCGGCGCACGACGATCGACCAGTGCATCGAACGGCGTAGCCGCTGGAGCGCCGTGGTCGAACGCCGCGTGCAGCCTGGTCACGCCCCTGCCACGACAGGCGCCCAGCCGAGCGGTCACTTGATGTAGTCGAAAAGGGTCGTCGCCTTGATCTTGGCGAACGCCTGCTGCGACGCCTGCAACGCCGCGGACTGCACGGACAGATTGCTTATGGCCGTATAGATGTCCACATTCTGCACGCTGGACAGCGTCTGCTGATAGGTGACTTTCAGGTCCTGGTAGACGGACTTCTGCTGGTTGAGCGTATTCAGGCGCCCGCCGATCGACACCTCGGTATTGGTCACGCCGGCCTTGGCCTGATCCAGCGATTCGATCTGCCGGTTCAGGTCGTTGGCCAGTTGCGTATCGCTGCCGCCACCCTGCAGCGCGGCGATCATGTTATCGAGCGTGGCAAACACATCCTGCTTGCCGCCGGCCTGGATCCGGACCGTGTCGCCGCTGGCGGGCGTGCCGTTCATGGCCACGGTCATGCCATTGAAGCTGATGCTGCCGCCATCGTGGTAGGTACCGCCCACCGGACTGCCGCCGCTGTCGAGCACCGGGGTGCCGCCGGCACCGGTGGCCGTCCAGCTGCCGCCGGCGCCGAACGTGATGGTGTAGCTGCCGCCGTTGGCGGCCGCGCCCGCGTTCCATGCCGCCTGATCGGTGACGCTGTTGGCGCCGACCACCAGCGTGCCCGCATTGGCAGCGCCCGCGCTGGCGGTGAACGTGCCGTTGCCGGCCGGGAGATTCATGAACAGGCCGCTGCCTGCATCGCTGGTCGGCACCTTCAGCCCCGGACCGATCGACGCCATCTGGGTGGCATCGTTGCCGGCATAGCCGACCGTGCCGCCGGCCCCTTTCACGAACGGCGTGGTGGTGGTGCTGGTACCGGCAAACAGGGCGTTGCCGTTGCTGTCGCCGGCGTTGGCCAGCTGCACCAGCTGGTCGCGCAACTGGCCCAGCTGGGTGGCCATGCCTGCACGGTCGCTGCCGGAGAGCGAACCGTTGATGCCCTGGATCGCCATCGACCGCACGCTGTCGAGCAGGTTGCCGGCCGAGCTCAACACGGTCTGCTCGGTGGAAAGGCGATTGGTGGCGCTGTCGATGTTGCCCGAATACTGGTCGTTGGCCGCCAGGATGTGGTTGAGGCTGAGCACCTGCCCGGCGCCGGCCGGATCGTCCGAGGCGACATTGATGCGCTTGCCGGTGCTCACCTGGTTCTGGGTGATGGCCAGCGCACTCTGCTGGTTCAGCATGGTGCTGACCGACTGCTGATACATCCAGCTGGTGGAAAGGCGCATGGCGATTACCTCTGGACAGCCGTCAGCAGGCTGGAAAAGATGGTCTGGGAGGTGGCGATCACCTGGGCCGATGCCTGGTAGGCCTGCTGGTACTTGACCAGGTTGGCCGCCTCCTCGTCGAGATTCACCCCCGACACGGCTTGCTGGGCCGACACGGCCTGGTTGTTGAGGCTGGTCTGGATGGTCAGGCTGGTCGCCGCCTGGCTGCCTGCCGTGCCGATCCGGGTGGTGAGGCTGGCGAAGGAAGACAGCACCGAGGTGCTGCCGCCGTCGAGCACGCCGAAGCTGGCCATGCCGGCCATCGCCAGCGCATTGCTGTTGTCGTTCAGCCCGTTGGTGTTGGCCGCCACCGCGAAGGTGTCGCCGGCCACCGGCGTGCCGGACACCGACAGGCTCCAGCCGTTGGCGCTGATCGGCTGGCCGGGACTGTAGGCACCGCTGGCCAGCACGGTGCCGCCGCTGTCGGTGACCTGGTAGGCATTGGCGGCGGTGAAGGCGATGGTGGCACTGCCGAGCAGCGCCGGATTGGCGGGATCGGTCACACTCACCGCCGATGCCGTGGCATTGCCGGCATTGGCGCTGCCGGCACTGACGGTCAAAGCCGCCGCCGCCGCGATACCGGACGGGTTGGTCAGGCTGACCGACAATCCGGTGGCGGCATTGCGGGTCGGCTGGATCTGGTAGCTGTCGCCCGCCTGCGCGGTACCGGACATGCTGAAGGTCAGGCCATCCGCCGAGAGGGTGCCGTCGGCATTGGTGGTCAGCGGCACGTTCTGTCCGGCGGTGGTCTGCAGGTTCCACTGGCTGCCGTTGTAGCTGAGCGTGTAGTCGGAGGCGGTCAGCTTCGACACGTCGCTGACGCTGGCCGCCACCGTGGCATTGCCCTGGTTGCTGCTGGCGGCGAGCACGCCCGGCGCGGGCACGCTGAAGATCGGCGCGCCCTGCATGCCGTTGAGATCCAGCCCCTGCGCCTGCTGCTTGTTCACGCTGGTGGCCAGCGCCACGGCGGCCTGGCCGAGCTGGTTCTGCACTGGGTCGAGCACGTTCGTGCGGTAGTCCAGCAACGCGCCGAGCTTGCCGCCGCCGACGCGGGACGAGATGTCGTTGCCGGAGCTGTCGAACACATCCTGCCGGGTCGGGTCGTACGCATTGCCGCCGGTGGCCAGCGGGTAGGCATTGGCGCCGCTGACCAGCGCCTGGCCATTGGATGAGTAGACGCTCACCGTGCCATTGCTCTCGTTGACGGCGCTCACCCCGAGGTAACCGGAGAGCGTCTGCACCAGGGCGTCGCGCTGGTCGAGCAGCGCATTCGGCTGATCGACGCCGCTGCTCTGGCTGATCTGCTTGTTCAGATCGGCGATGCTGCCGATCACGCTGTTGATGCTGCTGACCGTGCCGGCGATCTGGCTGTCGATCTGGCCGCGCTGCGAATCCAGCTGCTGGCCCAGGGTGTTGAACACGGTCGCCATCGAGCCGGCGCTGCCCAGCAGGGCCTGGCGCGCGGAAGCACTGTTCGGCGCATTGGCCACCGTGCCGAAGGCGCCGTAGAAGTTGTCGAGCGAGCCCTGCAAATCGCCGCTGGCACTGAGCGCGTTGTTCAGCGTGCTGGCCAGGTCGTTGAAGGTGGTGGCGCGCTGCAGGCTGGAATTGCTGTTCTGTACCGCGCTGGTCAGGTAAGCGCTGTAGGCACGCTGCACCGCCACCACGTTGACGCCGCTGCCGATGGTGTAGCGACCGTTGGACTGGCTGATCTGCTCGGTCTGCTGCACCAGCTGCCGGCTGTAGCCGGGCGTGTTGGTGTTGCTGATGTTGTTGCCCACGGTATTGAGCGCCACCTGGGCAGCGCTGAGTCCCGAGATACCGATGCCGAGCATGTCACTCATGGGCAATTCCTGGCCGCGTCATTCTGTTGGGATCGGCGGACTGACGCCGTTCTTGAGCGCAGCCAGTGCCTGGTGCATCGCCGGGCTGTCGGCGATGGCGGCGATCTTGGACGCATAAGCGGGATCGGTGGCGTAACGGCCGATGGTCAGCCCGCGCGCAAAACCCAGCACGTCGTCGCCCTTGCCGAGGGCACCGGCATAGCGGGGGTTTTCGCCAACCAGCCGGGCAAAATCCTCGAACGACGCTTCCGGCGTGGCGTACGCACGGAACTGGGCCTGTCGCCGCACCGGCACGCCGCCCTCGAACTCGAGCGTCGGGACGTTGACGCGCCCGCCATCCCATCCGGCACCGGCCTTCATGCCGAACAGGTTGTTGCTGCTGCTGCCGTCCGCATGCGCCGGCATGTGCTTGCCCCACTGGGTCTCCAGTGCGGCCTGGGCCAGCACGGCACGCAGCGAGACACCTAGCTTCGCAGCCACCTTTCGTGCATAGGGCGCCAGTTTGCTGACGAACTGCTCGGCATCGGCGTAGACGGGGTTGCCGGAAACCCAGCGCGATGCCACCTGCCCGGCCGCGCGGGCAGCACTGATCACCGAACCCAGGCGCTGGTGCCAGTCGTCTTTCGAGGCGTCGGTCGCCGCCTCGTGCGACGCCGTATTTGCCGGCGATTGGCCGGTGGCGGTCGATCCGGCAGCCTGACCGCCGAGCTGGCGAACCAGCATTGCGGCAATGCCCAGGCCATGCCCCTGCGCCGAGAGCGTCACCGACAGCTGCTGATCGAACAGCCCCTGCCAGGTATTGCCGGACTGGCTGTCGAACAACGGATCGCCGTAATTGGCGTCGCGCATCGACTTCAGCATCATCTGGGTGAAAATGGATTCGAATTGTTTGGCGACCACCGGCAACGCCGCCTTGCTGTCGGTCTGCGCCTGCTGACGCAGCGCACCGAACCCGGACAGGTCGGCCCAGGTGTCGACATTCTGGATCGCGTTGCCTGCCCCGATCGCCATCAGATCACCACCAATTCGGCATGCAGCGCACCGGCCTGCTTCAGCGCCTGCAGGATCGAGATCAGGTCGCTCGGTGCGGCGCCCACCTGGTTGACCGCACGCACGATGGTGTCCAGGCTCACGCCCGGGCCAAACCTGAACATGTGCGCGCCACTCTCGCTGATCTGAACATTGCTGTTCTGCACGACCGCGGTCTGGCCATTGCCGAAGGGTGCCGGCTGACTGACCTGGGGTTGCTCGCTGATGGTGACCTGAATCGAGCCGTGCGCGACCGCGGCGGCGCTGACCTTCACGTCGGATCCGATCACCACCGTGCCCGTGCGCGAATTGACCACCACCCGTGCCGGCGGGCTGCCCGGGGTGACATCCAGACTCTGGATCGCGCCGAGCCAGGCAACCTTCTGCGACGGGTCCAGCGGCGCACGCACGGATACCGTGCCGCCGTCGACCGCCGTGGCCGTGCCGGCGCCATACGCCTGATTGACGGCCTGCGCGATACGCGCGGCGGTGGTGAAATCCGGCGTGTTGAGGTTGAGCATCAGGTTGCCTTGCTTGCCGAACGACGAAGCCACGCTGCGCTCGACCGAAGCACCATTGGGAATGCGGCCGCTGTCGGTGATGTTCACCTGCACGCTGGAGCCGCTCTTGCCCTGCGCGCTGGCACCGCCGATCACCACGCTGCCCTGCGCCACCGCATACACGTTGCCGTCGGCGCCGCGCATCGGCGTCATCAACAGTTGACCGCCGCGCAGGCTCTTGGCATTGCCGATCGAGGCCACGGTGACGTCGATCGTCTGGCCCGGCTTGGCGAACGGCGGCAGGTCGGCCGTGACGATGACCGCCGCGGCATTCTTCAACTGCGGGCGCGCATTGGCCGGCACCGTGATGCCGAACTGCTGCAGCATGTTTTCCAGGCTCTGCGTGGTGAACGGCGCCTGGGTGGTCTGGTCGCCGCTGCCGTCGAGGCCCACGACCAGGCCATAGCCGATCAGCTGGTTGCTGCGCACGCCGCCGATCGACGCCAGATCCTGGATTCTGTCGGCATGGGCGGGGGCGATCAGCGCGCACAAGGCCAGCGCCAAACCGATTCTCTGTAGGAGCCCGCTCGCGGGCGATGCTCTTGGCGGGACTCGGGACTCGTAGCTCGGGTAGCGCGAGCCTGCGGCTGTGGACGGCATCGCCCGCGAGCGGGCTCCTACAACAACAGGTAGCCGGAAGAATCGGAGCGTCTTCATCAGAAGGGCATCCATTTGGAGTTGAAGAAGCGCGCCAGCCACCCTTGCGTATTGGCGTCGGCCAGCGAGCCCCGCCCGGTGTAGCTGATCCGTGCATCGGCCACCCGGGTCGATGCGATGCTGTTGTCCGGCAAGATGTCCTGCGGGCGCACGATGCCGGCGATCCGGATCAGCTCCTGGCCCTGGTTGATCGTCAACAGTTTCTCGCCACGCACAACCAGGTTGCCATTGGACAGGCGCCTGGACACGGTGACCGTGATCTGGCCGGTGAGCTGATTGCTCTGGCTGCTGGAGCCCGCCCCATCGAATGAGTTCTTGCCATTCAGCGCGCTGCTCGCCGGCAAACCGGCGAGCGTGGCCGCCTGGCCGAGCAGGGTCGGAGCAGCGAGGGCGACGCTGTCGTTCTTGCTGGTGCTGGTGGTGGCTTTCTTGCTCGCCTGCGTGCTCTCCTGCAGCACGATGGTCAGGATGTCGCCGACACGATGCGCACGCGGATCGCTGAACAGCTCCATGTTCTGCGCATCGTGGTAGATCGCGCCGTCGGCCGATGGCGCGTGTTGTGCTTCCATCGGCGCCGTGGCCGCCCACTGCGCGTCGTCGCGCGCTGCCCCGCCGGTACTGCAGCCGGCCAGTGCCAGCAAGCCGGCAATCGCGAATCCGCACAACGATGGTTTGATCGGCGGCATGGCGGTTCTCACAGTTTGTCGGTGAGGGTCTGCAGCATCTGGTCACTGCTGCTGATGGCCTTGGAATTCATTTCGTAGGTACGCTGGGTCTCGATCATGTTCACCATCTCCTCCACCACATTGACGTTGGAGGATTCGAGCGACCCCTGCTGCAGCGTGCCCATGCCACTCAACCCCGGCTGCCCGGTCTGCGGCGAACCGCTGGACGCGGTCTCCACATAGAGGTTCCCGCCCTGCGACTGCAAACCGGCCGGGTTGATGAAGTCAGCCAGCTGCAGCGTGCCGATCTGCACGGCCGTCGCCGAACCGGCAGTCGTGGCCGACACTGTGCCGTCACTGCCGATGGTGAGGCTCTGCACGTTGCTCGGCAGGGTGATGGCCGGCTCCAGCGCATACCCCTCCGCGGTCACCACCTGACCGTTGGCATCGGTATGCAGCGAACCGTCGCGGGTGTAGGCCGTGGTGCCGTCGGGCAGGCTGACCTGCAGGAAACCGCGCCCCTGGATGGCCACGTCCATCGAGTTGCCGGTCTGCGAGATATTGCCCTGCGTGAACAGTTTCTCGGTGCCGACGACCCGCACGCCGGTGCCAAGCATCAGCCCCGACGGCGACTGGGTCTGTTCCGTCGTCTGGCCGCCGGCCTGGCCCTTGTTCTGGTAAATCAAATCCTGGAACGACGCACGCGAACTCTTGAAGCCGGTGGTGTTCGCATTGGCAAGGTTGTTGGCTATGACATCCATGCGCGTCTGCTGCGCATCAAGGCCGGTCTTGGCGATCCAAAGTGAAGAAAGCATGGGTCATCTCCCGATAAATGGCGCAACCGCTCATCAGTTCGGCTGCAGAAGTTTGCTGCTGGTAGCCGCGTTGTCCTCGGCGCTCTTGATCGACTTGATCTGCATGTCGTACTGCCGCGACAACGCGATCATCTGCACCAGTTGGTCCGACACGTTGACGTTGCTGTCTTCCAGCGCGCCGGAGGTGACCCGCACACTGGAATCGGCCGCGGCCTGTCCGCCATTGGCCATGTGCATCAGGCCGTCGCCGCCCTGCACCAGTTGCGTCGGATCGGGATTCACGAGCCGGATGCGGTCCAGGGTCGCCTCGGAATTGGGTCCCGATCCGAGCGGCACGGTGGAAATGGTGCCGTCATCGCCAATGCTGATCTTCGCGCTGTCGGACAGGTTGATCGGACCGGCGCTGCCCAGCACCGGATTGCCCCTGGCATCGGTCAACTGACCGTCGGCCGTCAGCTGCAGGTCGCCGGCACGCGTATATCCCTCGGACCCGTCCGGCGCCTGGACGGCGATCCAGCCGCTGCCCTTGACCGCCACGTCGAGCGAACGCCCGGTGCTCGTCGTTGCGCCCTGCCCCGGGTCCTGGCCAATGCCCTGGGCCACGACATTGATCCGGGTCGGCTGTCCGCTGCCTTGCACGGGCAGGCTCTGGAAAGCGGTCATCTCGCTCTTGAAGCCCACCGTGGAGGCATTCGCCAGATTGTTGCTGACCGCCTCCTGGGCACGCATGATCTGCGTCGCCCCGGTCATCGCCACATAGAGAGAATGGTCCATGGCCGCCGATTACCTCGAGACTGCCTGGAACAGCGCGGCAGCCAGCGTGTTGTCCGTGCCCAGCACCTGGGCATTCGCCTGGTAGTTGCGCTGCGCCTTGATCATGTTGACCAGCTGCGCGGTGGTATCGGACGTATTCGAACTTTCCAGCGCACCGGACTGCACGCTGCCGAATTGACCGCTGCCGGCCGACCCCATCACCGCCGTGCCGGAATCGCCGCTCGCCGCCCATTCGGTGTTGCCGAGCTGGCGCAACCCCTGCAGATTGGCGAAGTTCGCCAGTGCGATCTGTCCGACCTGGGTGCTCTGGTTGTTCGAATACTTCGCCGTCACCACGCCCTTGCTGTCGATGTCGATCGAGGTGAAGGTGCCTGCCGTGAACCCGTTCTGGGTGATGGCGCCGGCCGCGTACGAACCGCCGAACTGGGTCGTGTTCGCCATATTGACCGTCAGCGCCAGCGGGTTGGAGCCATTGCCGAGAATCACCGGCGTGAATACCAGATTGCCGCCGGCAGGCGTTGCGAGCTTGCCGGTGGTGTCGAACGTCATCGCCTGGGTGCCAGCGCTGGTGCCGTCCACGAACAGGTTTGCGTTCCAGGCATTGGTCGCGGTCTTGACGTAGTACACCGTACCTTGGTGCGTACCGCCCTGGGAGTCGTAGACAGTGACCGGGGTGGCCGCGTTGTAGCTGGTCGCATCCGTCGTGCTGAACGGGTTGACCGGCACGGTCGCACTGGCCGGCAGGTTCGATGTCATCGTCACCAGCGACGTTGCGGTGGCATTGCTCTGCGCACTGACCAGCTGCAGCGGGGTCAGGGTGCTGGTATCGAAACCGCCGATGCCGTTGGGCGGATAGACCTGCAGTTTCGCGCCGCTGGGCGTCACCACGTTGTTGTTGGCATCCGTCTGGAAATTGCCGGCCCGCGTATAGCCGATGCCGTTGCCATTGTTGATGGTGAAAAAGCCGTTGCCGCTGATGGCCAGGTCCAGGCTGTTGCCGGTGGTCGCGATGTCGCCCTGCGCAAACTGCTGGGCCACATCCGCCATCCGCGTGCCGCTGCCGGTCGCCGTGGAGTTCAGGTTGAGTCCCGTGACCGCGAAGATATCCGCGAATTCCGCACGCGACCCCTTGAACCCGGTCGTGTTGGCATTCGAAATATTGTTCGAGATGACGTTGAGATCGGATTGGGCCGCGTTGATTCCGCTTAGTGCCGTGTTCAAAGCCATGATGTGTTCCTCGAAGGAATGAGAGTGTGGAACGCGTGGATCAAAGTATCTGCGCCACCTGATTCAACGGGACGCCGCCCACCCCGGCCACCTGCAGGTAGGTGCCTACGCTGCTGCCGCCATAACCGACCGCGGTCACGGTCCCTGCCGCATAGGTGTCCTGGGAACTGCCGTTGCTGCCTGCGGCCATGCTGTAGGTCCCCTGTGCCACTGGATTGCCGCTGTCGTCCTTGCCGTCCCAGGTGAACCGGGAAAACCCGCTGGCCTGGTTGCCAAGATCGATGGTGCGCACCGCGTTGCCGGCAGCATCGAAAATGCTCACCTTGACATCGCCGGCATTGGCGACGTTGACGGCGCCGGTGACGGTGCTGCCGCTGTAGCTGACCGCCGCTGACGGCACCAGCACCTGGCGATCGATCAGGTTCGACGAACCCAGCAACTGCGATGCCTGCAGGGAACTGGTCATGGTGCTGTTCAATCCGTTCATCGAAGCGAGCAGATCCTGCGAGGCCGACAGCTGGCTGAACTGCGCCATCTGGGACACGAATTGCGAGTTGTCCACCGGCTTGGTCGGATCCTGCGACTGCAGCTGGGTTGTCATCAGCTTGAGGAAGTCGGCCTGGGTCATGCTCCCGGCAACCGACGAACCGACTGCGGAACTGGTTGCTGCCGAACCGATGGTCGGCAGCGTATTGCCGGTATTGATGGTGGTCATCGTGTACTCCGTATGGGCTACTTGCCGAGGTCCAGGGTCTTCACCATCAATTGCTTGGTGGTGTTCATCACGTCGACGTCGTTCTGATACGAACGCGAAGCGGAAATCATGTTGACCAGTTCGTCGACCGGATTGACGTTGCTGGCAAAGACGTAACCATCGGCATTGGCCATCGGGTTGCCCGGCTCGTAACGGCTCGGGATCGCGGCATTGCTCTGGGTAACGCCCAGCACCTGCACGCCGGTGGCGCCGGCATCACCGCCCTGGCCATCCAGCCCGCGCTGCACGGCGGCGAACAGCGGCTCGCGCGAACGATAGGCGGCGGCGGGCGTGCTGGCCACGCTGTCGGCATTGGCCAGGTTGCTGGCGACCGTGTTCAGCCGCAAGGATTGCGCGGCCATGCCGGAACCGGCCACGTTGAAAATCGAGAAGGCGGACATCGGCGTCAGGCTCCCGTGATGGCATTGCGCAGCATGTGGATCTGCGCGGTGATGAAGGACAGACTGGCCTGGTAATGCACGCCGTTGGCGGCAAATGCAGCCTGCTCGACCTGCTCGTCGACGGTGTTGCCGTCCATGCTCGGCTGGGTCGGCACGCGATATTCGAGCGGTGCACCGGCCTGCGCGGCGGAACCGCCGATCTGCCCGGATGCATCCGTCTGCAGTGGCAGGTTGCCTGTGCCGCTGCCGGCAGCGGACAGCGCCTTGCGGAAATCCACGTCGCGAGCCAGGTATCCGGGGGTATCGGCATTGGCCAGGTTGCTGGCCAGCACTTCGCTGCGGCGCTGCCACAGCTCCAGTGCCCGGGTATGGATGCCGAACAGATTGTCAGGGATCAGGCTCATCACGTTGCTCCACACGGTTGGAATCCGCATGGGGCTTGAAGCAAATTGCATGCCATGGGCGGCCAGGGCGCGCCAGCACTGGGCTGGCGCCGGTCAGCGCGGCGTGGCTACGAGATCGCACGCGGCTGTGGCGGAATTCTGACGCCCCCCCCTCAGGGTTCGCGATTTACGCGCCCTTCGAGTAACCCCGATTTGTGTAGGAGCGCACCCTGTGCGCGAAAACATGTTGCTGCGTGGCTGGATGATTTGCGCACAGGGTGCGCTCCTACAGATCGGGGTTATTCAAGATTCCTTAGACGCGCCCGAAGCCGCCTCGCTCGACTCGGTCAACAGATCAAGCACCGTCTGCGCCAGCAGATCCGGCTGGTACTTGGCGATGAAGCAGTCCGCATTGACCTCTTTCACCAGCGCCTCGTTGAAGACGCCGCTGATCGAACTGTGCAGCACCACTTTCAGTCGACGCAGCGCCGGCGTCTCGCGGATGGTTCGGGTCAGTGCGTAGCCATCCATGCGCGGCATTTCGATATCCGACACCAGCAGACTCACGCCATCCGCCGGCGGCGCATCGGCAAGTTCCAGCAGGCGATCGAGCGCCTCGCGGCCGTCCCGGGCCACCACGCATTCGATGTTCATCTGCTTGAGCAGGTTCACTACCTGGTTTCGGGCCATCAGCGAATCGTCCACCACCATCACCCGCTGCGGATGCCGCGGCAGGACACTGACGGCACGCAGCATGTGTTCGGAAAGTGCGTCGGGTACGGCATCGACGAGGGCCAGCACATGCTCCGCATCCACCACGGCAACCAGTGAACCGTCGACACGCGTCACGGCATTGACCCGCGTGCCGAAGCCCAGCGCGGCCGCCGGCGCCACCAGCGCAGTGCCTTCGCAATGCACGATGCGCTGCAGGTCGGCGACCAGGAAACCCTGCACCGAGCGGCTGAATTCGGTGACCATCAAATGCGCCGACGCCGCTTCGCGCAGTGGCGCGTAACCCAGCGCAGCGGCCAGGTCGATCACCGGAATGGTCTGCCCACCAAAATCGCAACTGCCCGCCAGCAGCGCATGCGCACCCGGCATGCGCTCAAGCGGCGGGCGCTGCAGCACCTGACGCACCTTGAACACATTGATGCCGAACAACTGCTCGTCACCAAGGCGGAACAGCAGCATCGCCACGCGATTGTGCCCGGCCAGCCGGGTATGCCATTCCACCTTGTCCAGTAACGTGCTGCCCATGCGGATTCCTCGGATGCGATACCGCCGCGCAGGCCGTATGCCTGTGATATCGGCGGCATCGCAACCTGCTTGAGCGTGGCTGCCACGGCCGTCGCCGGATGGGATGGCACGTGATTTGCTTTCTCAAGTTTTGAGATTTTCTGACGATGCATTCATTCAGCACTCCTGCGCGATTCAAGGTGATGTCCACCCCATGAGCCTGATCTGGAACCACCACCTGACGATCCTGGTGCAGGCCGCGGTCGCCGGTGACGATGCACAGGTCGGCGTACTGCGCCGCAAGTACCCGCGTGCCGCACAAGCGATCGCGCCCCTGCTTGCCCGCGTCGCCAGCCGGCCGCCAGCCGCCGTGGCGCTGCAGACCATGGCGCAGCAAAGCCTGGTGCTGGGTGCTGTGCAGACGCTGTCGCGGGAACAGGCTGCGCTGGACAAGGCCGCCCTCGAAAGTCGCAGTACCGTCGATCATTTGACGGATGCCAGCGCCGGGATCTCGACGGCACTGCGGCAGCTGGGTGCCGATTTGAATCGCGCCGGCCAGACCGGACAAGCTGGCGAGGGCAGTGTCAGCGATCTGGACGGCCAGTTGCGGATGTTGCGCAGCGCGCTGTCGGCGATGAACAGAAACCAGAGCAAGCTGGCCGAACAGGTGGCGCAAATCCGCAAGCTCACCGGTACGGTGCAGGAAATTGCCCATCAGACCAACCTGGTGGCACTGAATGCCGCGATCGAGGCCGCACGCGCCGGCGAAGCGGGCCGCGGCTTCGCGGTGGTCGCCGACGAAGTCAAGCAACTGGCCGAAAAGACCACACTCACCACCACCGAAATCGAAACCGTCACCGGTTCGATCGGCGAGTTCTCCATGCAGCTGGACGGCGACGTGCAGCATGGCCTGCGCCAGCTGGAGCGCGCGCAGGCCGGCATCGGTCAGGCCGAAAGCGCGCTGCGCCAGAGCGGCGAAACCCTGCTTGCGGCAACCGCGAAGGTCGGCAGCCTTCAACAGAATCATGAGCTGCACCACACGCGTGCCACCGCAGCCCAGGCCATGCTTGGCGCGCTGCATCGACGCGGCACCGAGGCTCGCCGCCAGGCCGAGACGCTCAATCGCGCCGCCCTGCTGGCCCATCGGCTAGGCCTGGACTGGCTGGAAAGCGAGAGCGGCAGCGATCCGGCCAGCCTGAGCCTGACCATTCGCGAGACCATGTCGAGCCTGCGCCAGGCGATCGAGCTGGCCCTGCTCGAACCGAGCGCGCTGGATCGGCGCTGGTTCGATACCCATGCACTGAGCCGGACGATCACCCGACTGAGCGTGTTGCACCCGCAGCAGCCGGCCAGCGTCGCCTTGAGCGATGTCGGCGGACAGCTGTGCGAACAAAACGACCTCTTCGTCAAATTGCTGTGCGACGGCCAACTGGAGCAGGCCGCCCAGCTGTCGCTGCAACTGGAATCGGGACGCGACGCACTGCTGGGGCAACTCGCCACTTTGCTGGTGGATGCATGACAACAGCGCTGTCAGCGCGCTGCCTACGGCTGGCCACGTGGTGGTTCGGCTCCATCCTGTCGGGCGCTTGCGCCATCGCCACGCCGACATGGGCGACCCAGGCGCCAGCCACCGTGCGTGCGGCCGCCGAGCAGGCATTGCGCCAGCACTATGCGCTGCCGGGCAGCCGGGTCGAGGTCAAGTCCGCCCCGCTGGACATGCGCCTGCGCCTGGCCGATTGCCATCTGCCGTTGCGCGCCACGATACCCGATTACGCTGCGCCCGCATCGCGGATGACGGTACAGGTGCAATGCCCGCAAGCCGGCGGCTGGAGCGTGCGTGTCCCGCTTCAGCTGAAGCTGTTTCGCAAGGTGCTGGTGACCAACCGGGCGCTGCTACGCGGCGACGGATTGCACCCCGGCGATCTGCATGCAGAAGAACGCGACGTCACCCGGTTGGGCTATGGCTATATCGAGAATCCAGCCGAGACAACCGGTCGCATCCTGTCCCGTCCGCTCGCCGCCGGCAGCGTGCTGACCCCGGGGGCGCTGGGTGGCCGGCGCACGGTGCGTGCCGGCGATCATGTGCAACTGGTGGCGCGGATGGGCGGTATCGAGGTCCGTGCTTCCGGCGTGGCATTGGGCAGCGGCGACGATGGCGCCCGCCTGCGCGTACGCAACGACAGCTCGGGCAGGGTGATCGATGCCATGGTCAGCGCGCCCGGTGTGGTGATCGCCTTGCCGTGAATGCGTTAGTTTACGTGAGGTCCTTCTCACGAAAAATCAAAACCCGGCCATCCATGGCCGGACTCTTCAATACTT